>Ga0123354_10008358_pt1 | contig 15726 bp, 12 predicted proteins | sample TergutLab28metaG_2_FD_97872 | JGI IMG/M metagenome (GOLD analysis project Ga0123354, IMG submission 97872) | Labiotermes labralis P4 segment gut microbial communities from Petit-Saut dam, French Guiana - Lab288 P4 | ecosystem: Host-associated > Arthropoda: Insects > Digestive system > Gut ...
CAACTTAATGCACAAAATCTTGTTTTATAATAAGTTTATTATATGCCTCTACATGTTTCGAGCACTGTTGTGCTCATCATCAGGAGGTCAAAATTGTATTATACAGCATCTGGTATCATCACAATTGTAGGTGGCCGTCCGGTGCACGGGAAGGTCACCTACAGAGCGTGATGCTGTATAATACAATTTTTGCTTCCTGACGATGAGCACATAGTGCTCGAAACATGTAGAGGCGTATAACAAACTTATTTAAAACAAGAGTTTTTGCATTAAGTTGGTTAAAAAATAAATGCTAATCGCACACTTTTCATTCATACAATCAGCCATAAAACAGAAAACACTATACGATTCAGAACTTCCTAAAATGCAAAATGATACGTAATGCGGTCTCCAAATGTCTTTGGGAGTTCCTTAATAAATCTAGAAAAAATTCTTTTCAAGATGGGGAAGAAAAACCTTCACATAAATGAATTATCATTGTTCAGATCTGCATAATGGATTCGTATTTTTAATATTTTATGGTACTTAGCGTACTTAACTAGCGGATGTGGACTGCAGAAGAAAAATAATACAAAGTAGACTGTCATGGGCAGAAAAAGAAAAGAAATCAAATACATCCTTCGAAATAGTAGAACAAGGACGCCTGTTAAACAACCAGTTTTTTTTACAGATATATTTCTCTTTCCGTTACAGATTAGTCTTCGCATTTTCTTTTCATAATCTTCGGATGGGAGAGAGAAGAGAAGAGTTGCTTCCAGAAATTGTGGTATTTATCGGAAACGGATTTTAAGATTGGAAACCCGGAGATGTTCGACTTGCAGGCCAGACAACAAGAGCACAAGACGAATGCAGTGCGAATAGAAACCAGGCGCTCTGACCAAACGACTTCAAAACACACCTTGAAGCAAAACTTCGCATGATATTCAGAATAAAGTTTACGATGTTTAGCCTAAGTTTCTCAAAGTATAAAATACACTCCTTTGTTTTTCTTTTGAGGTTTTCGAGGCACCCGCCTAAATTCTAACTTAGGTTTTCGGGGTTCAGTCGTGTGGCAAGAACAATGTGTTCCAACAATTCAGCGTACACTGAAATGACGTCGACTCTGTGGATGGAAGCAGTTTCTTTATCCTAAACATCACATCACCACCCACCTACACGATTACGTAAAGGCACAACCCAGAGGCCCACAATTTTTACAAATAAATAAAAAAGTAAAGTTTCCACTGTGCAAATGATGAAGGCATATGGTGGAGTACAGACATAATCTCGCACTTTACCCTCCAGTCGCTTCACCCCAGGAAGAAGAGTCCCTCATAGCCACTGTATACGGGAGTGGGTGAGCCCCACAGCCAGGGTGGACGATCTGGAAAAAAGAAAACACGTTCCCATGGCGTTCAACCCAACGCCTAATCCCTCTATCGGCTACGCTACTCCGGCTCCACCTGACAATAAACGTACCTAAAAACTCTACCTGAAATATACCTGTATTTTAAAAATGTTAAATTATATAGAGGACGCCAAATTTTGTTTCGAAGGTTATATAAACCAATGTGGCCCGAATATGTGTCAGTTCGTAGCTTAATTGTATAACTGTTACTTTACAGTCCTTGACAGGCGTTTCTATGGACTAAAAGATCTGAAATAAGTAACATAATTTACATTAAAAAATTATTTCTGATGTAGGCGAAGGAGAAATAATTAAGATTACAACCAAGCAGTAACAGTATTGCATGTGGACCCTGAAGATAAGGGCAGCATGAACCTTCGAAACGTCTGTAACTGTTTACCCGTCCATATGACGTTTGAGTCCAGAAGACTACAACCTTCAACATCACCTCTTTGTCAGCTCCCAATCTCGCTACATTAAATGAATACAGTACTGCCAAAAAAGTAGGAGTAAACCGCGTTCCTTGCACGAGATTTAGTTCCATATCGCGTCGTGAATATGTCTGAAGTTAAAGAGAAGCTGAGGATCATTTCAGTCTCGGTCGGATGTTACATCAGACCTTGTGAATCCCCGTGAAGAGTTGTCAGTGTTAAAGATTCAGCAGCATCAGATTGATAGGACCTCGCCGCGCGTAGGGATGAGATGCCATCAATTTGTCTGCCACGACGCTGTCTTCAGTGTATCACTCCTTCATCTCCCCTCTGAAATGTAATCAATGACCCCGTGTATTGCCTGGAATCAACAATCCGCCCGGTATGGAGCTCTGTCCTATATTTAACAGGGATCTGCAATGAATGAGTAAAACTACACGTTTTTTTCCACAAAGAGGATATTACTTACGAAACACGACGTAAGCTTACTGGTATTCTACTGCTGACTTCGTTTTTTCGAACGTTAAAGACGATGCATCAAATGCACACGTTGTTTACATTCGAACGTTTTGACATTAAACCGAGTGTCTGCTAACAGTTTAATGCTGCTTAATAATCGAGGTTGTCCTATGTTTGTCGAGAATCCGAATATTACGTGGTTTTTCGAAGCACAATTCCGTCGCCCCAGTAAATTGTACGTTAATACAGATAAATAATGAAGTAAACTTCCTGCTGTATTATGCCTTGTCTACTGACACCTTAACTACCTCCCTGGCATCAGAACCCGTAGGTGCAGTACTGTCAACATCGAAGCCTTTCAATGAACTCGATCCTAAACCAATTCTGTCCACCTCATCGCCACAAACTGCCAGCGATGTACCTCCGTAAACACATACAACCTCCTAGGTTTTCGCCCACAGTATTTTTTACGATTTCCTATTCCTTGTCTCCAGCATCCTATCTACATCTCTAGCCTATCAAAACCTCCTTCATTTCAGAATCGTAAAAACACTACGTGGTGGGCCGGTACAGCGTAATCAGTATAGCGACTCGCTACGGACTGGAAGGCTCGGATTTGAACTCCAGCGGGAATAAGATTTTCCGCGCCGTCCAGTAAGGCCGTGGGGCCCACCCAGCCTCCTATACAACGGCTATCGGGTCTTGCCCGGAGGTAAAGCGGTCGGAGCGTGGCGTTGACCACCCAGCCCCATCTGGCACCGAGGTTAGGTAAAGAGTAAAACAATACCGCATCTCCTCCTCCGTGCCTTCACAGCACGTTACAGGGTGAACTTGAACTATACTACGTGACCTGTAAAAACCACAAACTGCCTCGTTATATAATATTCGATACTGCCCAATTCCTTCATCCCGAACAAATACAAATACTTTGATCTTCATGTTTGTACCGTGCATCAATGGCGATTAAAACACTTTATTATCCAACAGATTCACAAATGTATAATTCGTAGATACAATTAGAATTATTATAAAATATTTTAAATATTTTAAATTGCTCCAACATGTTTCGGATCACAAGGGATCCATCATCAGGGAGCTCTATACAGTGCTTGGCTAAAATTACAGTAATGGCTCTATCATGTCCGTTGATATGGGCGTAGTCGGTGTTATGGCAGCATATTTGCCCGTGGTGCGTGTGTGTGTACTGCACAGTCTAGAGAATCAATTGGAGCAATTTTATACATTGTATAATAATTCTAATTGTATCTACGAATTACATATTTGTGCAGCTGTTGGATAATAAAGTGTTTCAACAAGTACTTTTTTATCACTTGCTTCTCACAGAAGTTTCATTTAGGCTCTTTCCTCGCTTTACAACCATACGAAGATGCAAAATAACAGTTTTATACTCACTGATACAGGAGGTTTTGAAAACTATGTGGTAGCGGAATAACATTTAGGCTAATAAATACTTCCTGAATTCATGCGTATACTAATTTTATCTTCATCTTCACTAGACTTTCCAATTCAGTCGTCATAAATAACCAGCACGAGGCAAGCCGACCCAGTTTGACGTCACACGAGGGGGGAAGCCCCAGTGTATCAGCATCGAGACGGCGTCCGCTTCTGCTCTCGATTTGTCTTGGGCCTCAGGACAGGTTCAGGGATAAGCGATTTGCGTCCCTGAGCTCAGAGGTTGACAAATGGAGACAAACAGCCAACGGGACTTTACTGTATAGCATTTGGCACTCAGGGATAGTGTGATATATTGGCTTTGGCCTACATCACGACTGTCTGTCAAGCTGGCTATGTAACTGGCTATGTACCGGATAAGTAACCAGCTAACTATCGAACGCACAGCGTTCTTAAATAATTTGCCAGTCAACTACGCGCAACCTTTGTTTTACGCCCTTTATTCCTTTAACTTCCCTTGCCAATACACACAACTTTTAATTTGCACCCTCTCATTTTCTGTTTAACGCACTTTGGTTGGCTGCGCTCTGTTACACTAAATCCTACCTATTCTATTATTACTTATAGGTATATCATTTTGATTTATGCATTTTTTATTTAGGCTAATTTTTCAGAAACACGACTTCGGGGTAGAACAAAAGTTTCGTGTACACAGCTTTATCGAACTGGATAACTACTATAAGGAAGCAGATAATATGATTATACAGCTAGACAATGAAATAGATACATGGAAATCAAATTATGTAGCTGACCAACTAGGGAACTAACGACGTAGCTTCCTAAACTACTAGCTACCAAACATCGAGTCTATGCAAATGACCAATAAAGTAAGCAGCCATTCTATTTATATATCTAACTTTAACTACATAATTTTACACCCATCCTTTGTTATGCTATTTTAAAATTGTTCCTGCTCAAAAACGTTTAACGAATTTGGCCTATCTTGCGAAAAATATAAAATTGAGATCTCCACTATACATACGACATGAACGACGATTGAAAGTAATTTACATGATAACTTTTAATGGTACTCAAAATTCCCCTTATGAAGGTATTTTGTATTTAAGGCGAAACACACTGCCCATTAAAGATACATAATACAACATAAAATTTAGTTGGTACTGACGGCCTTTACCCCTTACTTTGTGTATCTTCCTCAGAACGGGGTGTCTGTAGTAAATATAAACCATTCATACAAATATCTTATGTATTATATATCACACACGTCATACAGTTTAATATTGGAGCAACATCTGACTATACGTCGCAGGCACACTTCATATTACGCGGGCTTCATCAATATTCGTCTAGGCTCTGTGTACAGACGTAAGGGTTTGATAAACACAGGCGTTATAAGTTATGTCTAGAAAATTATGTTCTCCATGTCGTGTCGATGCTGCAGTATTGGGCTTGAACAAGTAAATCCCCGGGCCGAAATACAGGGTGGTCCTTTGACAGCTTACAGCAGATCGTTGGGCCGCAAGTGCCCGACCCTTCTGCCTGGGCAGATGACCGACTTCCGGGAAGCTCTCAGACGATGGCACTATTTCTTTTTTGGTGTGGCGAAAAAGCCCCTTGTGGGCCAAGGCCTCCTTAGTATCATGGCTTCACGATCACACCCAGACACACCACACTCGGTAGGACTCCTCTCGATGAGTGATTAGTACGACGCAGAGACCTCTACCTGACAACACACACCACTCAAACCGACATCCGTGTCTCCGGTGGGATTCGAACCCGCAACCCTAGCAAGCGAGTGGCCACAGACCCACGCCTTAGACGGCGCGGCCAGTGGGATCGGCCGATGGTACTACATAGCTAGTAAAATTGTTTATTTTTGTAAATCTGTCAACCAAGTTATTGTCATTCAGTGCTCTTGGGTTAGGAATTTCTGCTGAGGGGTAGAAACAGGAAAGCAGAATGCTCTCACGTAGAGAAAAGTTCCAGTTTATTGAGGAAACATAGAGAACAGATAACTCTTCAGTCCGACAGAGAGGGGTTTCAGACCTCAAGAATGCTATTTGCATAGACGTGACTGGAAAACAATACAGACCACAACATACGTACATCGAGCAGACGGGATTGCGCAAGGCAATTCAAGCGGTATGGCCTACAGCGAACGAATCAATTAAAGAAACAAACATATAAGCAAAGCACAATAAATAAGGTAGAAGCGAAAGAAAACAAAAGTATGTTTTTGCCTGTGGAAAAAAGAAATTCCACTTCACAGACCGTTGTGTTCTGTTATAGACACAGATGAACAAAAATATACCAGGCCTAAGAAATTACAAAAAACTTTCACATACATTTGTAGGCTACTTCTTTTTGTGTCCCTGCTTACCAAATTGGCCTTCACGTTCAAATACAATTGCTTGGAAAGTTAAATAGAAATGGTTTTTATCCCCCTCTCTCCGACCCTCAAAGGTACTTAAATTCTCCTATCTACGTCCGCGTGACACCCTCAATCTACGTTTCTGTACTACAGCATGAAGTAAGTTTTACATCCAGATAAAAGTTTAAGCTGTTTTTTCTATGTATCTAGAATAAATGAGCATGGAGTTCAATGCACGAAAAAAAACTTGAAGCAATCTCTTTACAAAAAGCATGTGACTTACAACTTCCAGTACACTACGGTCCACAGTAAGATGGACTGACCACTTCTGCGGCATGCACGTATCCACAGGCTACATTTGTACTAATGAACAGTACTTAACTCAGTTTATTTGTTTGCTTGCTTGTTTGTTTTTGGCGCGACAGCCCCCAGTGGGCCAGGGCCTCCTCATCCACGAGGTTTCTAGATCACACACAACGACGCACCACAGTGGGTAGGACTCATCTGGACGAGTGATCAGTTCGTCGCAGAGACTTCTACCTGACAACACACAACACTCACAACAGACACCCATGCCTCCGACGGGATTCGAACCCAAAATCCCAGCAAGCCAGCGGCCGCAGACTTACGTCTTCGATCGCGCGGCCACTGGGATCGGCACAACTCAGTTTACTGCACCAAACAGCGCGTTTTCCAGTCATCTCAAAGAAGTCGGGAACGGCCAGGACAGTGGTCTCGTCATCTCCACTGGGTAACGTTTGTAAAGCACGTAAATACAGAAGACCGCCTGACAACGTACTGCGCCAATGCATTAACAACTCTAAAAATCACTTTCAAATCCTTAATGCATAACTGTGCGCACATACAAAAAAAGAGGATACAATGGGAAGTAGGAAGAAGCGACAAAGACAACGAAAAAAGTCAAAAAAGGATTATAAAGGCATTCGAAAAGTCGGAAACCAACTGTCCAGTGACGCACCGTCATATCTCACAAGAAGAGGATGCTCAACTACACCGACGACACCGCTGTAGAACCTCTACACTCGCAATAGTATGACGGTATAATTACAAAGCCGGAGAAAGAGGATGAGGACTTATTTTGAGATTTGATTCATTTGACGATGCTTTCACTGATTCACACTACAAATAGCTCGAGGAAGAATAGAGTGAAAAGAATGTGGATGAGAACAACCGTGACCTTGAAGTGCCAACGCGGGATCTGCCTGTAGGACCTGAGGATAGCCCGACAACAATCAGTATAGTGGGTCTGTGTAGTGGAGTTTGGCAAATCAAGACCTGCCGAATGCGAAGATAGCCACTGGACCTTGACATTCGGCAATATAAGGAAGATACAAGAGCGAAAGCAGAACGGTGGGCACGAAAAGGAGAATATGACGTAGTCAGAAAAATTAAAGTTGTGTTTCTGTCGCGATACGTACTGTTGCAATAGTGTCAATCCGCACCACGTGACTGCTTCCTTACGCCTTACGTCTTAATTATGTCAAAAGTCATATCGACGCTTTATTGATATCAGTAATCAAGAACCGACGGTCTGGTTGCGTAATTCGCGTAATAATAACGATCTCTATACACACTGCTAGCTATCGTGCTACTTACGGAAAGCTATCGAAGAAGAACCAGGTTCTAAAAACAAGGCGAGAAGGCACGCACAGGGTTAGCTCGTAGTAGTCGATGTGAACTGGGTGAGGGACGGGTGTCGCAGTTGTTTGTGGGATGACTGCTAATGGGTTCATTAAAATAATTACGAACATGACTGCAGATGAAGGGAGATAAATCGTTTACAAGTTAAAATCAATGCGTAAATAAATTTTAAAATTCATTGAAATAAACACAACATGCACGATTCATCCACCCAAGTTAAAGCTCGCACTCAAGTTCAAAATAGTGTCGGGGTTAGGAAAGAGTGGAGCTGTACTCTCTCATGGCGTGCAAAGGGTAGACTTTACTTTGACTTGCCACGTCAACAAAATCTTATAATGTAACAAAATCAAAAATATAGAAGGATTGGTTTCATATTAATGTCTTCAAGAGGATGAGTAAAGCAGTGTCTAGTTTGACAGTAATAAGTTAGTTAAGACAAACGTTGGAGGGGGGGGGGTTGAAAATCAATGTGAGTGAAAACGCGGTGAAAACAGGGCACGTGTCTGTTTATTGGGTAAGTCTTCGCTTCAAGCTCACGTCGATTTTAATTAACATTCCACCGGTGTTACACATCATCTTCAGCAACACTGCGTTTCTGTTCGATCCTTTAGCCCAAACAGTGAGAGCAGACTGAGCAAGCAGCTGCGTTCTAACAAGAATATTTACCCAAAAGGGGAAACTTCAAAAGAAAAGAATGCTGCAGGATTCCTTTGAACTGGCCTTCGGTTATTAATATCACAGATTCAGTTGCTGTTACAATGCCTCGCCTTTGTCTCACGTGTCCAAACATGGCGTCTACTTTTATTAAAATGAATCCAAATTTGTAGGACAAGACATTTTTAATCATCAATGGGAGAGAACAACAACGTGTACAACGTTTTGGTGGGGGAACTTGAAGGAAAGAACACTCAAAAGTACAGTATGGCTTCCAGTGTGCCGACTTTCAAGGAATTCACAGTTATTAAACAAATTTCTGTATGTATATGTGTGTGTGTGTGTGTGTGTGTGTGCGCGTGTATATATATATATATATATATTCGTTATTGTGGGCCGGGTAGCTCAGGCGGTATAGCGACTGACTACGGGCTGGACGGTCCGGGATCCAATCCCGGTGGGGGCGAGATTTTCCGCCCGTCCAGACCGGCCCTGGGGCCCACCCAGCATCCTGTAAAACGGGTACCGGGTCTTTCTCGGGGATAATGTGCAGCCGGGGTGTGCTGCTGACCACTCACCCCCTTCTAGTGCCGCGGTTATGGAAGAGTAGAGCTATATTAATATATTAATGTCCGAAACATGTTGAGTACATAAGAAGTGAAATAAAATAGCAAGTAACATCAAGTTGGTCTTTTATTCTTCAACTATTACAATGATGCACGGTCAAATAAACATAAGATTCACTGCAGAGTATACTGCTAGAGCGACTGGAGAAAGATGAATCGGGGGAGATTCGGAAGAAAGCCATCAAGGTCGAGTGGAGGTAATATGAAGGAAAATTTTAGAGGACGTAGTGACTTAAACCACGAAATATCTTAGTAAATATGGCGTCTCGGCTGAGACTGGTATACATGTATAGTTCTTTAGCGCTACGCAAAATCGTTTGGTCCCGCACATTTCGCCTGCGGTTTCATGGTAACTACCAGTGCGACACACCAGAATGCGCACTTTCTTGTAAATCCGGAAGCTTATATGAGATTTTATATCGTGAGACGTTTACATCTCCACAGTAAACAAAACAGATGCATGTGCGCTGTGCAGCAGAGCGTTCACAGTGCTTCAAGCAGAGAAAACTCGTTATTCGCATGAGACGGTAAAAATCGGCAATTAACAGTTACAAATTAAATAAGAACACGGCGACAGACAACGCCTCACACAAACTGGGCAAAGCGCTCGGCTTCAGTCTGCTGAAGACCAAAAGGATGGTCTACCTTGTTACTTCTGGAAGATGAGATCTTAAAAGAGGATACAGGAAGAAGAGAAAGACGAAGGCGTATAGATTGATTGTTCCGTCTCTCCCCTCTTGTAACTTGAGTCTCTTTCACTCAGCCCTTCTCTATACCAGCATCGTTATATAACAGAAACTCGTTTCAAATTGCCTTCGCAGAAAAAAAAGAACTTGTTTTAATAATGCCTTTATTTTATGGGAGCGTTATTGTATGGATCTGTAAAGATTTGCGCTCCATCGGGTAAACTATCCATTCCATCGCCCCAGCAAATGAAAACTGATCAATTCTTGTGTTACTTAGCGACACTTCTACTGGGACGGTAACACATATTTTACTGGTAGGATGTCTGAGAACGATTAATAAGAGTGAAGTGGTGCTGAAGGTATTCAGTGTTCTTCTCTCAAAGTTAATTTCAAAAGTGGACGACTTTAATACGGAATCATCAATATAGCCTTCATTAAACAGATCAGCTACTGATCAGAAAATCTGCATTGTTCAGATAATGGAAAAAAATGGAGTATAGTGAGACAGTACATCAGGTATTAGAGAAACGAATAGAGTCGGCGATTTGGTTAGGGGAGAAGTGTTGCACAGTATTCTTATTCACTTCAGTATGTCCATGAAACTGGATAGACTAAAGTAAAATATGCTCAAAAGAAGCCTATGGCGAAGTCCGCATACGTAAAAATTGTCTAATTCATTTCTTTATCATAAGAGTCGAAAATTAAAATACCTTCAGAGCTATTCTCTCCATTCTGGCTGTGGAATACGCTCCGAGGAAGATGCAAGAAAACCGTGAGGGACTATCACTTTCTGGAGTAAAATGAGGGTGCTAACTTACTGGTCAAATAAACGAATACCACAAATATACCGCAGAGGCTGTACTAGAATACAGTCTAGAATATATGCGCTACGTCCATGCCTCGTCAACAGAATGCGAGAAAAAAATACAAAACTTATAAATGTAGATATTAAATTCTTCTAAAAATGCATCGAAATATAAATAACTGGAGAATACAGTAACAAACCGAAGCTGCGCTCATAAAGAACACAATCACGTATCACAAGCATTGTGAAGGTTTGACAGCTCTTACTTCACAATCTTTCCTCGAATATCTCGCTATCTAAAGATTAAGAATTAAAATACACGGGACTATAAATGTTCCTGTCGTTTTGCACACCTGCAAAATTCGGCCTTTCACACTGATGAATTTCGACAAGATAGATTTTAGGAGAATACTGAGAATTAAGACGGAGGCTGCGTACTTGCATCCTGCTCTGTGTAACAGAACAAATGAACACAACAGTCTTTCAATAATAAAATAATGAAGCTGTTTCACTGACGTCGTAGCTATTTGTGTCAGTGTTCGCTACGCCTAACGCTGTACTGAATAACTAACACTAGAGAAACTCCTTACTCTCTACCATCAACATCACATATTAGAATTTAATGTGCAATATAGATCGTAAAATGTCTAATGCAGTACGTAGTTCACATACAATAAAGAAATATTTTATTGTATTAGTAAGGGTTGTTGTTGTACCACGTAGTTTTTTTGAAAATGGTGTAATATGCACATCACTGACATGTTATTGAACTATTTCGATATAAATAAAACATATTACACAAATTTTCGAAAACACAATGTTTTCGTCTTCACCTGAAAACGAAAAGTGCGTTTCCGAAACGTCGTGTAATATATTTGACTTGTGGTGACGATCGAAATAGTTCAAAAACACGTCACTGATGTTGTACAAGGATTTTTGTGTTGACAGAAAAAGTGTTACATTATTCATAATCCGCATTCCTAATCAAATAGTAAGTTGCTAAAACCAATGAGGATGAGATGTTTTGGATACGCAGCATGCATGGAAAGAAGGATAACTTCATACAACACTACAGCCACAAAGTATGAAGGGATAAGATTACTAGGAACAGCCATGGGTCTATTGTTGTTACGAAATACTAAAACGTATCTTGAATAAATAGGGTGAGAGCTAGACCTGGACTCATAGGACGCAAGATAGGGATTAGTTGCGACCTGCTCTGAACACGAAAATACAGCTTTGGACTCCCATAACGCTGGGGTTTGCTACCTGAAGGAGTATAAGCTTCACACAAGACTCAACTCCGTTGGGTCAGAAAGCGATCCACGTAAATTGTATTGTCCCTGCATCTGTGTTTCAAAACCAGACGGATCAGATATTTTTCTCTTATCCAGTGCCTCAAAACGGGTTCTGAAACCCACCCATCCTCCTACAAAACGGGCACTGGAAGATATTTTGCTGGAGGTAAAGCGGCCGGGTGGTGAAGCTGACTAAATCACCTCAATCTAGTGCCGAAGAATGGGTGGAACTACACCTCCGCTCCCCCATACGCCTTCAAGACGTGAAGAGGGACAACTTTACCACTTATGCAGTATTTCCTTTCAGGATCTGAGGCAAATCATGAAAACCTCCTCCAGGGTACCCGATTTCGAGATGTAGATGTTACACTAACTAAGCAACCAACCAACTCCACGGAGAAGAGCCCTTCCTCAGAAACTGAAAAGTCCTCAGCTAGTCAAGATATTCTCCCCATTTCATGGAACCCGAAGGTTCATCACCATACTCACAATCGACCGCAACCTGTTCCTATCCTGAACCAGATCAATCAAGTCCATACTGCTCCAGCCAACGTCACTGCTTGTATTGTGCCGAAGGAGCACTCCAAATCCGAGGCAATATCGAATGTTTCGTACTATCCTAAGCTTCAACGGTGAGGAAACGTTGGCACTTCGCCAAAACCCCAAGCTGGAAGGCCACCCCTTGTCGGCTCCCAATAACAGCTTATTCAACATATTCGCTGCTAATCCCCATACATGGAGGCCGTTCCTCCATCGGCAACCTGAGGACGCACCATGCCGTGGTGACAGGGACCCAAGAACCTCAACATGAAAAAGGACTTCTGACCACTAAGCCACAGAATACGACAAAACATGAAAGGTCTATGAAACGCCGCAACAAAAGTCACAAATTCTTCGAAAAAATATTACGAAACAGTTTCAACTTGCTAAGCCGAAAGACGCCACAGTTACTCTCCGCTCATAAGTTCAGCGACTGACATGGCATAATTGATGGTACAAAGTAAGAATTTGTATACACGGACGAACGAAAACAAAGAGACACGGACGGACACACAGAAACGGACACTCCCATTAGCGTTCATTTCACGCACTACGTACAAAACAGGCATGCAATCCAGTTCCTGCCTTCCGTAAAACAAAAGACATTTCCATTACAGACGTCAGTGGGTTAATGTTTAAGGAAGGAATCAATCGCTGTTTTGTGCGAGAACCAATAAAAAAACAGAATTTGTGAGCAAAGTTTCAAGTTACATAATGTTATAGCCTGTAGCACAAGCAGTTACAGCTCGGACATTAGGAGTCAGGTATATTCACTTCCGAAAAGTGTACCACATTACGACTGCTACAAACAACCCAAAAAAGTACAAAAAAATGCATGGTCCTTAGAAGGTTTAAACCTTTTAATTCGAAATCCAGATGACAGTGAGACGACAGAAATAGATTGCCTCAGATGTGAAACCGAAATAGATAACAAATGCGTTGTTTTCATAAAGGCACTCATTAAGACATGCAAATGAATCATACTCGCAGTTCTTTTTGGAATTCTGCGAAGTGATTGTTCTTTGTGTCTGCTTGGGGGATTTCCGCCAGCTTTAGCTACGCTGTAATAACAAAGAGAATAAAACGAATATAAACGACATAGGGGACGAAACTTACGTTAACTAACTTTGGTGTTATACGACGGACAGGAGAAAAAAAGGAATTAAAGAAAAATTGTTGCCAAGTAGGAATAGTATGTCTCAAGCACTGCCCTTTCGTAACGTCAATAAAGTGGTAGCTACTGTCAGGAACAAATTACGATTTGGACATTGCGAGTGGCATGAGCAAAGCATTATTTGCCGAAAATAAGAAATTAATTTTACAAGAAATGGACAAGGTGTTGTACCAATTAAATCTGGTGAGGGGGAAGTGCCAATGTCGTGTTTAATCTGTTAGGCCCTGGCTTCTGTAACTCGTTCCTTAAAATGGATATTCCTATGACAGTCTCAAATTAATTCTGGTGAAAGGGCACGTACATCCGATATATATATATATACTCCACGTGAGATAAACGGACTCGACTATGGCATTCGATGACATAACGTTCATGGTGTGTAGGGCACAGTTTAGTATAAACACCTGTAAAAGGTAAAGCAGTCCCATTACAGGCCTGGTCAGGCCCAGAGGGTTCTTAGGAAGTTAAAGTTCCCATATTTCGTGACAGGCATAGGATGGTGGTAGGTTGTCAGCCTTACGCACCGGCCGCCTTTACCCCCAGTAAATACTCCTGGTACTCATTTCTGTTAGAGGCTGAGTCGACCCCAGGGCCATAGTACGATCTGAAGGATTTTATGTCAAAGAAAACTCCACTGACACCATCTGGGATCGGACCAGCGACCTTCCGATTTGTAGCGCAGCACCTTAACCACTGTGCTACCGCGGTCCCCCATAAACACCTATACTAACACAATTTTCCGTGACTCTCCATGGGTATAGATTTTTGTCGTCTCTGTACGCTGCTGGAAAACATGAGCGTTTCGCGAAAAAAATCCTGTCCCAACTTTAGGCTAAACAGATTGTCAGAAAATGGAGGCAGCGCGTTTATCCCAAACGCTGGGACCTGTCTATCAGACGACACCGCTCCATATTCTGCAGAACACTACCTTTCACACTCAGAGGAGTAATCTCAATTCAGAATCGTCATGCGTGGTTTCGGAGTAAACCATTATGAGGGAGACATACCATCTCTGTTATGCACCCACTTAAACCCTTTCCTAAGTCTAAGACAAATAAATTATGCTCGAAATTCATGAAGATGAGGTATGATCGTTTGTTGTCTTAAAAAGCACGACTGAGAAGCGGGAAAACACAACTGGAATTGTCTTCAAGTGACATTGAACTGGACATCAACGAGTTTTAAGTGCTTTCACATTCTTCAAATGAATCATTGCTTTCACAATATGTTGTATCCAATGCAATGGCGACAGGAACTAGCAATGCAGTTTTATGTCGTCTTTTATCGGCAGCAGCACTCGGGCCATCTCTGGGCGAAAGTAGGAACTCTTTCGTTTACATACAGTTACAAAGCATTTGCGAATGGTTGTCTATGACTACGTGCATGTTTCATTTAACAGTTCATGGCTCTTCATAGTCACCTTTATTTTGATAACGTGTGGTTAGTATGTCCACGCTCCTTAGTAATTTTCTAAAAAGTGACGTGTTTTCTTCAACGTCGCATGAGATTCATTCCCGCACTTCCTGTAAATCCCTACCATAAGCAGCATCGGCGTGGCTGACATAAAGTTTCAGGCTGGATGTTAAATTTGTTCTTGAACATGGGCTCTCAATTTGTGTGTCGAAACGGACATCAGAAAATTACGTAAATTTTGAATGGACCATGTTATTAAACAATAAAAATAGCCATGGCGAGCAGCAGAAGTCCAACTTTATATTTTCAAGCTCTTACGGTTTTTGTAGGAAACTGCAGTAAAAGTCGCAAAACAAAATCGTTTCTGTGTGTGCAGACAGATCATAGAAACATCTGCACTTCTGTGGATGCATCTTGAAAGGTTTAAAATTAAATGCACGGCGTCTGTGGTGCATAACGTTGAGGTTATCTGCCAAATTCGTAAATTAAGAACACGTAATCCTCTAAATTATAAACATAAGTAGAAAACTAAGATGTAGATCACTAACGTATAATACCTGCAAGCCATTCTGAAAAATGACAAAATACGTGGGCAACTGTAACACTAGTTCTGAAAAGAAGCCTTGTTTCTTACTATAATACAACCGTACAGAAATCCCATAAAATATCAGATATTAACCGATAATAAAATATATCTCCTAACACAGTGAACGTATGTTGCGTACGAAATTGTGGTTAGTAGGCGTAGACAAGTTCAGAACTTGACAGATGTCACTGCGGTACCTA
>Ga0123354_10008359_pt1 | contig 15726 bp, 9 predicted proteins | sample TergutLab28metaG_2_FD_97872 | JGI IMG/M metagenome (GOLD analysis project Ga0123354, IMG submission 97872) | Labiotermes labralis P4 segment gut microbial communities from Petit-Saut dam, French Guiana - Lab288 P4 | ecosystem: Host-associated > Arthropoda: Insects > Digestive system > Gut ...
TCATCCGGCTACGCACCCAACTGCAATTCGCCATCGTGGAAAAAAGACGGGGACGTCAATGTCCCCGTGTCGTCAAAGCCCGACCAAAACGCTACACCGTCCGCTCCATGACAAAAGAGCCTAACTGAACGGCATTGGTCGGGGAGGGGTGGTTTTTATGGCGTTAGCATTCATGCGATTGCCCTGACTTTTGCGCGCATCGTCCCGCTGCCGGCGCTGCTTTTCCGGCATGGAAGTCTGATCCGAGCGCAGGCATGCTGTTGCTTCCCGGGGACGCGCAGATGCGATTGTCCCGCATGTCCATGTAATGAAACTTTACATTTTGAATAAATGTTTTAACATAAAATCTCCTGCTTGGCCGTTAGCGGCGGCCTTGCGCGCTTGGGTTTCGATGGATAGGGAGATTGAAAAATGTGCAAAATAAACAAAGCAGTAGTCGGTATTGGGCGCATTGGGACAAGCGCGACAGCGACGCTTGCTTCTTCCGCCATTGCCCCGCGCAACGCACTGCTGGCGCCGGGAGCGGATGCCGGTAGCGTCAGGCGCTGGGGCCATGCCCTGCCGTTCCCGCTCACCGCTTGCGTGGCAGCGTGTTTATGCCTGTTTTCGTCGGGCGCCTTGGCTGCGGATGTGTCCGTAGCTGCTGATGGTAATCTCGCTGCCAGCCCCAGCCCAACCCCGGGTGCCGGCACGAACTGGCTTCTGGCAGGAAATGCCAGGATTAATGCCGCGATTACCGTGCCCGCGCAAACATCAGTGGCCGATGCCCTGACCATTACCGCCGCCCCCAGCGGCAGCACGATCACTATAGGGGCAAATAACATCCATGCGTTCTCTTCAGTGAGCGGCAGCATATGGATCAATACGGTTGGAAGTGTCACCTTTGATGGAAGACAGTTTGATGGAACTCCCAACCCAAACGCAGGCATCATTAGGGGAAGCTTTATTTATAACACCCCAAGCGGTGGCGCCAACATCTACCTCGGCACGACGGGCGGCAATGTCACAGTGGAGAACTTCAACACTGCCACTGGTGTTGCTGTTAACAATGCCAACGGCGGTGCAATCTATTCTGAAGGAGGCAAAGTTGAGATTGGTAACGATACAGGCGCGGTCACGCTGAGCAACAACTACACCACTGGCGTCGGCGCTGCCATTTTCATCTTAGATCACCCAACTGCTCTAGGCTGGGACATCACCATCGACGGCACAAAGATTACGATACAAGACAACGAAGCCCTTGCGCACTCAGGCGCGATGTATACGGGCAATGGAGATATAAAAATCGGCAACACAACCACGACCGAAGTCTTGGTGGACGGCAACACCGCCGGCGGGAGCGGTGGCGCGATTCAGGCTGCTGGCGGTACGGTCACGATCGAGGGTAAAAAGATCGAGTTGACCGGCAACAGCACCACGAATTGGGGTAATGGCGCAGGAGCTCCTAATCAACTGCATGGCTCAGGAGGCGGCGGCGCGATCCTCGCAGCCTATGGCGCCACTATCGGCAATGCCGATGGGTCCAGCGTCATAAATATCTCTAACAACTCAGCTTGGACCAAGGGCGGCGCAATTTACTCATCCTCCGCCGCACGTATAGGCGATGTGACCATCATCGGCAAATCGATCACGCTGGCAAACAATACGGCCGCCACCACCACTAGTCTTACCGGCTTGACTGCCACAAGTCTTGGCGGCGGCGCCATCTATGCCAACGGGGACATCAAGCTCACCGGCGATACGATCGCGCTGACCGGGAACCAGGCGATAGAAGGCTCTGGCGGCGCGCTTCAGGCTGAACATAGCGTCACTATCACCGGCAGTATGCAAGCCGTGGGCAATTTGGCGCTCGGGACTAACGTGGGCGGCTACGGCGGCGCGATCTGGGCGGGGTGGAATGTGGGGTTGGAAGCCAAAGGCGGCGACATCGTATTCGATGGCAACCAAGCCAATTTGGACGGCGGCGCGATCCGGGCGGGCGGCAATGTGACGCTGAACGCCAACACCGGCAACATCATTTTCCAGAACAACATCGCTGGCAGCGGTAACGGCAACGCAATCTGGTTCCAGAATTCGTATAACAGCCTGCCATACGGCGCGACGGCGACTTTCAATGCCGCTGCCGATCGCAGCATCGTTTTCTACGACTCGATAGCGAACAATGCCGACTACGGTTTATTGACCGTGAATAAAACCGGGGCTGGCGCCGTGATTTTCGACGGCGCGGGTGCGACCTCGCAGATCTATGGCACGACCACCGTGGCGGGAGGCGCCTTCGTGGTTCGCAATAGCGCGGTTTACGGCGTTCTTGAAGCGGAAGCCCTCGGCACCCCCCCCTTCGCAGGTCCGAGCACCTTCACGGTCGCCTCCGGCGCCACGCTGGCGGGCGGCATTTCGGGTGAAGTGAGAGCGGACGCAATCAGCCTCCTGGGCACGCTCGATATTTCGGGCAGCAAGGGCGCTCCGGTTGGCGGCGCCAGCGGCGGTTACAGTACCTTTACCCTTACCGGCGGCACGCTCAACTTTGGAGGCGACAGCAAGATTTTGTTCAACACCTATGTGAACGATGCCAAGACGCAGTTGTCCGACAAGCTGGTGCTCGATGGCCCCGCGTCGACGGGTACGGCGAAGGTTTTCGTGACCGACACCGGCGGCGGCCAGGCCGCTGCGAAGACTGTCGGCGATGGCATCTGGCTTGTGGAAACCAAGAACGGCGCTACGACCACCGGCGCCAGCTTCGAGCTTGGCAGCATCGTGATGTCCGGTCCTTACCAGTACACCCTGCGTCGGGGCAGCAGCAATGAGAACGACTGGTATCTGACCTCGGATCTCCGTTGCGACTTGATGCCGAATACGCCAGTCTGTTCACCGAATCCGATAACGCCCACGGTGCCACCGTACTATAACCCCGATACCTCGACCACTACGGCCTTGCCGCCCATGGCGCTGTTCTACGGGATGGACTTGCTGAAGACGTTGCATGAGCGGGTCGGCGAAGAAGAGGATATCCGCGGTCGCACCGATCTGCACGAAGATACGCCGAAAACCGGCGGCTGGGGTCGTGTATTCGGCACCCACGGCAAGCGGGAGGGCGACAAGCTCGGCATCTACGGTAGCGACGGTCCGAAGTTCCATTACGATTTCGTCGGCCTGCAAGTGGGGCATGATCTGCATCGTGTCGAACGCGAGGGCAAACGCGATCATTTCGGCGTTTATTTTGCCTATGGCCAGGCCGACGGCGACGTCAGGCATTTCGACGGCGCGCGCGGCGACAGCGAGTTCGACGCCTATACCCTGGGCGGCTACTGGACGCATTTCGGTGAAAGCGGCTGGTACATCGATGCGGTGGCGCAGGCCACCTGGTACGACGCGAGTACGCATGTCAAGGGTAGCGGTTCTTCCAGACGCGATGTCGATGGCTTCGGCATTGCGCTGTCGATCGAGGGCGGCAAGCCCTACCGTTTCGATAACGGTTGGTTTATCGAGCCGCAGGCGCAATTGATCTACCAGACCATCGACTTCGACAGTGCCAAGAATGAAACGGCGCGGGTGTCGTTCTACGACGTGGATTCGCTCGTCGGACGCCTTGGCGCGCGGATTGGCCGCACCTGGAAGCGGGATGACGGCCACCTGATGACGGCTTGGGTGCGTCCGAACATCTGGCACGAATTCTGGGGCGATACGGTCACCAAGTTCGCTTCCGCCGATGGTCCGGTACCTTTCCGTGCCGATATTGGAGGCACCTGGGGCGAGATCAACGTGGGCTTGAGCGGCCAGTACGACCGCAATACCACGCTGTTTGCGAACCTGTCCTACGAGAGCCGTTTCGACGGCAACGGCCATGCCTACGGCGGCAGGATTGGCATCCGGTTTAATTGGTAAGCCTGAGTAGCCGCCAAGTTGTTGCGTGTTTTTGCGTCCCCGGGCTGCAAGTCCGGGGATTGCATTTTGGAGTGGCGCTGGGGCGCTTGTAACGATAAACCAGGCGGGCTGGCGATGCTTTGTCGGGCGATTTCCTGATGCTGCGCCGCAGCATGGTGTAAAATCGCGCCCTCGATTTTTTTCTGGCACTTTTCATGTCCGCTCGTCCCATCCGTAATATCGCCATCATTGCCCACGTTGACCACGGCAAGACCACGCTGGTCGACCAGTTGCTCCGCCAGTCCGGTACCTTTGCCGCCCACCAGCACGTGGATGAGCGTGTCATGGATTCCAACGATCTGGAACGCGAACGCGGCATCACCATTTTGTCCAAGAATACCGCCGTCGATTACAACGGCATTCACATCAATATCGTCGATACGCCGGGCCATGCCGATTTCGGCGGCGAGGTCGAGCGCGTGCTGGGCATGGTCGATGGCGTCGTGCTGCTGGTCGATGCCGTCGAGGGGCCGATGCCGCAGACCCGTTTTGTGACCAAGAAGGCGCTGGCGCTGGGTCTGCGTCCGATTGTGCTGGTCAACAAGGTGGATCGGGACGGCGCCGACCCGGATAACGCGGTCAACCTGACTTTCGACCTGTTCGACAAGCTGGGCGCCAGCGACGAGCAGCTTGATTTCCCGATTGTTTACGCTTCCGGCCTGAACGGCTGGGCGGCGCTGGAACTCGACCAGCCGCGCGTCGATATGAAGCCGCTGTTCGACATGATCCTGTCGCACGTGCCGGCCCCGGATGCCGATGTCAATGCGCCGCTGCAATTCCAGATTTCGGCGCTCGATTATTCGTCCTACGTCGGGCGTATCGGTGTTGGCCGCATCAAGCGCGGCCGGGTCAAGACCGGCCAGAACGTTCTGGTCATGTTCGGCACCGATGAGGAGGCCGCCGAGCACGACCGCCAGCCGATCAAGGCCAAAATCGGCCAGGTTTTCGGCTACAAGGGGCTGAACAAGGTTGAACTGGCCGAGGGCTGTGCCGGCGACATCGTGCAGATTACCGGCATCGAGGATCTGGTTCTCGGCTGCACCGTGACCGACGCGGAGCAGCCGGAAACCCTGCCGCTCTTGAAAATCGACGAGCCGACGCTGGAAATGCAGTTCATGGTCAATACCAGCCCGCTGGCCGGCACCGAGGGCAAGTTCGTCACCAGCCGCCAGATCCGCGACCGCCTGCACAAGGAACTGCTGACCAACATGGCGCTGCGCGTGCACGATACCGAGAACAGCGATGTGTTCGACGTGGCCGGGCGTGGCGAATTGCATCTCGGTATCCTGCTCGAAAACATGCGCCGTGAAGGCTACGAGTTAGCCGTCGGCCGGCCGCGCGTGGTCAAGAAAATCATCGACGGCGTCGAGTGCGAACCTTATGAAATGCTCACCGTCGACGTCGAGGAAGAGAATCAGGGTGGCGTCATGGAGGCGCTCGGCGTGCGCAAGGGCGAGATGCTCGATATGGTGCCGGACGGTCGCGGTCGCGTGCGCATCGAATACCGCATTCCGGCGCGTGGGTTGATCGGCTTCCAGGGCGAATTCATGAACCTGACTCGCGGCACCGGCCTCATCAGCCACGTTTTCGACGAATACGCGCCGGTTCGGGAAGGCGGCGTCGCCGAGCGGCGCAATGGCGTGCTCGTCTCGCAGGACAACGGCGAGGCGGTGGCCTATGCCCTGTGGAAATTGCAGGATCGCGGCCGCATGTTCGTCAATCCCGGCGAGAAACTGTACGAGGGCATGATCATCGGCATCCATAGCCGCGAGAACGATCTTGTCGTCAATCCGATCAAGGGCAAGCAATTGACCAACGTCCGCGCCTCCGGCACGGACGAGGCGGTGCGCCTGGTGCCGCCGATCCAGTTGAGCCTGGAAGCCGCCGTCGAATTCATCGCCGACGACGAGTTGGTGGAACTGACGCCCAAGTCGATTCGCCTGCGCAAGCGCTACCTCACCGAGATCGAGCGCAAGCGGGCGCAGCGCGGCCTGTGAGCGGCTGATGCGCTGTGGCGAGCCCTGCCGGGTCTTCGCTCAGCGCTATCGCAAGGCGATCCGTTGGATCGCCTTGCTCCTGTCGATTGCCTTGACCCTGCTCGGCCTCGTCAGCCAGCCGGTGAACGACATCGGGTTTTGCCGGGTTTATCCCTGACGGGCAGAGCGCTCTTACCGGTTCAAGACCGCATGCAACCGGATTGCTGCGCTCGCAATGACGGTCATTGCGAGGAGCGCAGCGACGAAGCAATCCAGAAACGGCGGTTGAACCTCAACCGCCGGTCATCGACATGAAGCGCACGACCTGCGGCGCGGCCATTTGCTGCGTGAAATCGTGGCCGAGGGGCTTGATGCCCATGCTGTCGATGATGGTTTGGCGTAAAGCGTCGTCGCCGCCGCCCGCGCGCAGCACATCCAGCAGGTTGACCGCGTCGTTCTGGCCGAGGCAGGGGTAAAGCTCGCCCCGGGCGGTGACGCGCACGCGGTTGCAACTGTCGCAAAAATTGTGGCTGTGCGGCGCAATGAACCCAACCCGGGTGGCGCTGCCAGGAATGCGCCAGTAACGCGCCGGCCCGCCGGAATTCTCGGTCGATGGCATCAGCGCGAAGCGTTCGGCCAGCCGGGCGCGCGTCTCGTCGGTGGCAATGTAGACCTGGTTGCGGTCGTGGATGTCGCCGACCGGCATTTCCTCGATGAAGGAAATATCCAGTTCGTTGTCGAGCGCGTATTGCACCAGATCGACGAATTCATCGTCATTGACGCCACGCATCATCACGACATTCAGCTTGGTGCGCCGGAAACCGGCGGCGCGGGCGGCGGCGATGCCAGCGAGCACCTTGCGCATGTCGCCGATGCGGGTGATGCGGTGGAAGCGTTCAGGCTTGAGCGTATCGAGGCTGATATTGATGCGCCTGACGCCAGCGGCGAATAGCGGGCGGGCGAAACGGTCAAGCTGCGAGCCGTTGGTGGTGAGAACCAGATTGTCGAGGCCGGGCAGGGCGCCCAGGCGCTCGATCAGCCACAGCGCGTTCTTGCGCACCAGCGGCTCGCCGCCGGTGACGCGCAGCTTGCTGACGCCCAGATCGACGAAAACGCGGGCCACGCGCAGGCATTCCTCCAGATTCATCACCGCCTCGCGCGGCAGGAAGGTCATTTCCTCGGCCATGCAGTAAGTGCAGCGGAAGTCGCAACGGTCGGTGATCGACAGGCGCAGATAAGTGATCCGCCGGCCATGCCGATCGAGCAGCGCCTTGCCGCCGGCCGGGAGGGGCCGCTGGCAATCGGGCGCTGCCTCCGGCGTGGACTCGGGGCGCGGGATATCGTCGTGCATGTCGGGCCGTTCGGCTGGCGAGCCGGTAATGGGCAATGCCGACGATTATCGGCATTGCCGGCATGCCGGACAATAATAAATATCAAGGACTGAAGGGTTCAGGCCGAGCAAGCCGCAGGCGCCAGCCGTGGCAAATGGATGGGCCGGGGGTAGAATGCCCACTATCAGGATCGAGAGGCGCCTGAATTGATGCGGGAGGCGTCGCGCGCTTTGGCCGGGAGGGGCAAACCAGCAGGGCAAATGAAAACGGCCCGCACTGAGGCGGGCCGTCTGCATGTTTGGCTCCCCGACTTGGGCTCGAACCAAGGACCTACGGATTAACAGTCCGGCGCTCTACCGACTGAGCTATCGGGGAAGGGAAGCGCGGATTCTAGAGAGCGAGGCTGCTACTGTCAAGCGTTTGTCTGCCGTTCTGTTATCGCTTGTCGAACATTAAGCAGTAAAATGGGATATATGGATTCAAATACCATATTTGCAAAAACTCCGATTGGTGATGACGCGGTGCGTCAGAGTACTCGCCTCGTCCAGCGTAATTTGCGCATGGTGCTGCTGCAAGTCGACGGCACGCTGTCGGTCGAGCAACTGGCGGTCAAAATCGGCAACCAGCGGCTGGTCGAGGGCGCGCTACAGGAATTGGCAGAGGGCGGTTTCATCGAAGCCGTGCTGGAGCCGGCCCGTGCCCAGAGCGAGGAACCGGCGGCATCCTTCAGCGAATTCTCGGCGCCTTTGCAGTTTCCCGACTTCAGCAAGCGCGACCCGGCGCCGCTGTCCAGCGTGCCGCCGCCCGACGACAGCGGTGTTCCGGCCAGCGTTTTTTCAGCCTTCAGCCGACCGCCGCCGTCGATTGGCGCGACGGGGTCTTTCTCACCGCCGCCGCCGCCACCGCCCGCGCCAGTGGCGAGAAAACCGCTGCGGCCGCGGCGGCGGATTTCACTGGGCCGCTGGTTGTTCCGTGGGCTTGTCGGCGTTGTGCTGCTGGCGGCGGCGGTAGTGCCGTTCTACCCCTATGGTGATTTTCGCCCGGCCCTGGAGGCCGAGTTGTCCCGCCGCCTGGCGATGCCAGTCGAGATTGGTGAAGTCAGCCTCGGCCTGTGGCCCAGCCCACGGCTGTTGCTGGATAAGGTGACGATCGGCGCGGGCGGCGAGGGCCGCATCACCCGGCTGGCAATCACCGCGCCCTACCTGCTGCTCGACCCGGAGGGGCGGCATTTACCCGAAGTGGAGGTCAGCGGCGCGCGCCTGACGGCCAATCGCCTGCTCGACCTGCCGATGTTCAATGGGCAGCGCATGGCGACGGATAAATTCCCGCTGCGGCGGCTGCGGATCGTCGATGCGGCGATCGCGCTTGGCGATCTGGCGACGCCGGAGTGGCATGGCGAAATCGACTTTGGCCTTGACGGCAGCGTCGAACAGGCCCGCTTCCAGGATGCCGACGGCGATTTGCGCCTGGAAGCGATGCCAAGGGCGGCGGGGTTGGAACTGAACATTGATTTCCGGCGCTGGAATCCCCAAAACCTGCCCTTCGGCTTCGAGAACTTGTACGCCGTTGGCCAGTTGCAGAAAAACCGTCTGTTGCTGCGCAAGGTCGAAACCCATCTCCTTGGCGGCCGCCTGGCGGGCAACGGCGTGCTCGACTGGAGCGAGGGCATGGCGCTATCCGGCGAGGCCAGCCTGACACAGCTCGACAGCCGCCAGGTGACGAGCGCACTGGCGCCGAACCTGAGACTGACGGGCGAATTGGGCGGCGCTCTGCGCTTGCGGGCGAGTGGCAAGGACTGGCAGGACATGCTCGGGCTTGTCGAAGCCTATTTCGATGCCGAGATGGCGCGCGGCACCTTGACCGGAACCGATCTTGGCGAACTGGCGCGACGCGGCTCCGGCGCCGTGGTGCAGTCCGGGACGACGTATTTCGAGGCACTGCGGGCCAGGCTGGAGATCGCCAATGGCCGCGTCGCGGCGCGGAACATCGAACTCGACGCCGGACTGATGAAAGCCAGGGGACAAGCGACGGTAGTCGAGGCCAGCGGCCGGATCGAAGGCAACATTACGGTGCAGGCGCGTTCCTCGGTGTTGAGCGCGAGCGTCCCGGCGCAACTGAGCGGCACCCTGCGCCAGATGATTCTGACGGCGCCCGACTGAGGGCGGCGCATTTTCAGCGCAAAAAAAAGGCTGCCGGGCCGGCAGCCTTTCGTGGTGCGGTCGCGCTCAGGTCTTGCAGACGGCGGCGATGGCCTTGGCGACGTAGCCGATGTTCTTGCTGTTCAGCGCGGCCAGGCAGATGCGGCCGGTGGATACGGCGTAGATGCCGAATTCCGCCTTCAGGCGCTCGACCTGGGCGGCCGACAGGCCGGTGTAGGAGAACATGCCGCGCTGTTTGGCGACGAAGGAGAAATCCTGTGCCGCGCCTTCGCCCTTGATGGCATCGACCAGACCGGCGCGCATGGCGCGGATGCGGTCGCGCATGCCGGCCAGTTCGCTTTCCCACTGGGCGCGCAGTTCGGCCGAGGCGAGCACGGCGGCGACCAGGGCGCCGCCGTGGGTCGGCGGGTTGGAATAATTGGTGCGGATGACACGCTTGACCTGCGACAGCACGCGGGCCGATTCGTCCTTGGAGGCGGTGACGATGGAGAGGGCGCCGACGCGCTCGCCGTAGAGCGAGAAATTCTTCGAGAAGGAGCTGGAGGCGAAGAATTGCAGGCCGGAGGCGGAAAAGGCGCGAATCGCCACGGCGTCGGCGTCGATGCCGTCGGCAAAGCCCTGGTAGGCCATGTCGAGGAAGGGCACCAGGCCGCGTTCCTTACAAATGCCGACGACTTCCGCCCACTGGGCGTCGCCGAGGTCGGCGCCGGTCGGGTTGTGGCAGCAGGCGTGCAGCAGCACGATGGAGCCGGCGGCCATCTTGTTCAGGTCGGCCTTCATGCCGGCGAAATTGACGCCGCGCGTGGCGGCATCGTAGTAGGCGTATTCCTCGACGATGAAGCCGGCGGCCTCGAACAGGGCGCGATGGTTTTCCCAGGAGGGGTTGGAGATGTAGAGCGTGGCGTTGGGGTTGAGGCGCTTGAGGTAATCGGCGCCGACGCGCAGGGCGCCGGTGCCGCCGAGGGCCTGGGCGGTGAGCACGCGGCCGGCGGCGAGCAGTTCGGAATCCTTGCCGAAGAGCAGGTTCTGCACGGCGGTGTTGTAGGCGGCGGGGCCTTCGATGGGCTGGTAGCCGCGCGGCGGGGCGGCCTTCAGGCGAACTTCCTCGGCGGCCCGGACGGCGGCGAGAAGCGGGATTTTGCCGTTGTCGTCGAAATAGACGCCGACGCCGAGATTGACCTTGGTATCGCGCGCGTCGGCATTGAAGGCTTCATTCAGACCGAGGATCGGGTCGCGCGGGGCCATTTCCACCGCAGCGAAGATCGAAGAGGACATAAGGACTCCGTGAAATAAAATAGGGGTGAGATTGTCCCTGACGCGCGACGCAGTGCGCGCACTGACAAAAACATACTATTTTATCATGAACACTCCCCCGGCCACGCGCATCGTCGGCTTTGCCGACAGCCCCTATCGCTTGCATCAGCCTTTTCCGCCGGCCGGCGACCAGCCGGCGGCGATCGAACAACTGGTCGAGGGCCTCGCCGACGGTCTGGCCTTCCAGACCCTGCTCGGCGTTACGGGCTCGGGCAAGACCTACACCATGGCCAATGTCATCGCCCGCACCGGCCGGCCGGCCTTGGTGCTGGCGCCGAACAAGACGCTGGCGGCGCAGCTTTACTCGGAATTCAAGGAGTTCTTCCCGGAGAACGCCGTCGAGTATTTCGTTTCGTATTACGACTACTACCAGCCGGAAGCCTATGTGCCGTCGCGCGATCTGTTCATCGAGAAGGACAGTTCGATCAACGACCACATCGAGCAGATGCGCCTGTCGGCCACCAAGAGCCTGATCGAGCGGCGCGATGTGGTGATTGTCGCCACCGTGTCGTGCATTTACGGCATCGGCGACCGCGACGAGTACCACAACATGATCCTGACCATGCGCGTCGGCGACCGCATGGACCAGCGCGACATCGTCAAGCGCCTCTCCGACATGCAGTACGAGCGCAACGAGATGGATTTCCATCGCGGCATTTTCCGCGTCCGCGGCGATGTTATCGACATCTTCCCGGCCGAGCACGCCGAGCACGCCATCCGCGTCTCGCTGTTCGACGACGAGATCGAGAGCTTGCAGTTCTTCGATCCCCTGACCGGCCAGTTGCAGCACAAGGCGCTGCGCTTTACCGTCTTTCCCGCCTCGCATTACGTCACGCCGCGGGCGACGGTGGTGCGCGCCATCGCGGCGATCAAGGCGGAATTGCGCGAGCGCATCGCTTTCTTCACGGCTAACGCCAAGCTGGTCGAAGCCCAGCGCATCGAGCAGCGTACCCGCTTCGATATCGAAATGCTCGACCAGATCGGCTTTTGCAAGGGCATCGAAAACTACTCGCGGCACCTCTCCGGGCGGCAGGCCGGCGAGCCGCCGCCGACGCTGATCGACTACCTGCCGTCCGACGCGCTGATGTTCATCGACGAATCGCACGTCGCCATCGGCCAGGTCGGCGGCATGTACAAGGGCGACCGCTCGCGCAAGGAAAATCTCGTCAATTACGGCTTTCGCCTGTCCTCGGCGCTGGATAACCGACCGCTGCGCTTCGCCGAATTCGAGGCGCACATGCGCCAGACCGTGTTTGTCTCGGCGACGCCCGCCGAATACGAGGCGACGCACGCCGGCCAGGTGGTCGAGCAGGTGGTGCGGCCAACCGGACTGGTCGACCCGGAAGTGCGGGTGCGCCCGGCCAGCACCCAGGTGGACGACCTGCTCGGCGAAATCCGGGAGCGCGTCGCCGCCGGCGAGCGGGTGCTGGTGACGACGCTGACCAAGCGCATGGCCGAGGATTTGACCGATTTTCTCGGCGACAATGGCGTGCGCGTGCGCTATCTGCATTCCGACATCGACACCGTCGAGCGCGTCGAAATCATCCGCGACCTGCGTCTGGGCGAGTTCGACGTGCTGGTCGGCATCAACCTCTTGCGCGAGGGCCTGGATATTCCCGAAGTCTCGCTGGTCGCCATCCTCGATGCCGACAAGGAGGGCTTTCTGCGCTCGGAACGCTCGCTGATCCAGACCATTGGCCGGGCGGCGCGCCATATCCACGGCACGGCCATTCTTTATGCCGATAAGATAACGCCCTCCATGCAGCGGGCGATCGCCGAGACGGAGCGGCGGCGCGAGAGGCAGATCGACTTCAACCGCCAGCACGGTATTACGCCGCGTGGCGTCTCGAAGAAAATCAAGGATATTATCGACGGTGTTTACGACGCGGAATCGGCGCAGTCCGAACTGAAAGCGGCGCAGCAGCGCGCCGCCTACGAAGCGATGGATGAAAAGACCTTGGCCAAGGAAATCAGGCGTTTGGAAAAACAGATGTTGGAATGCGCAAAAAACCTGGAATTTGAAAAAGCGGCCGCCGCCCGCGACGAACTCTTCCGGCTCCGGGAAGGCGCTTTTGGCACGGCGCGGCACGACCCGGATGGAGGAGAGACAAAATGAGCTATCGCGTACTATTGGTCTGCATGGGCAATATCTGCCGTTCGCCCACGGCGGAAGGCGTGCTGCGCCATTACATCCGGCGCGAGAAGCTTGGCGACCGCGTCGAGGTCGATTCCGCCGGCACCCACGGTTACCACGTCGGCGAGGCGCCGGACGCGCGCACCCAGCGGGCGGCGCGGGCGCGCGGCTACGACCTGTCGCAGTTGCGGGCGCGCAAGGTGGCGCCCCAGGACATCGAGTATTTCGACCTCATTCTGGCCATGGATCGCAACAACCTCGACAACCTGCGCCGCATGGTGACGCTGGAACAACAGAAGCGCATCAAGCTGTTCATGGAATACGCCAAGAATTTCGACGACGACGAAGTACCCGATCCCTACTACGGCCTCGGCCACGGCTTCGACCTCGTCCTCGACATGGTCGAAGACGCCGCCCAGGGCCTGGTCGAAGAAATCAAGCGGCAGTTGGGGCGGGACTGAGGCTCCCGCGCCGGTCAGGGGCGGGAAAAGAAGGCCAGCGGCAGGAATAAGGTGTGTGGCGAATCGGCCAGGGGCGTAAAGTCGTGATGCCGATAGAATGCGGTGGCGCGCTCGTCCTTGGCATCCACGACCAGAACGGCGGCGGCAATCTCGGATCGGGCGGCGCGGCGTAGCGCGTCGATCAGCAGCGTTCCGCCAAGACCTTGCCCCTTGCAGGCGGTATCGACAGCCAGTCGGCCCATGCGGATGGCCGGTACGGAGCCGTAGCGCGGCAGTTGGCGGCGCGTTTCGTCGGGCAGCGTGGTCAGCGGCACGCTGGCTGGCGCCAGGGTGTAGTAGCCGGCGATGCGCGATTCGCCGGTGAGCGCCACGAAGCAGGCCGCGACGCGGCGGCGGATGTCCAGGGAAACCTGTTCTCGCAAGTAGTGATCCAACGCCGGTATGTGAAGCGCGCCGAGATATTTCAGCGGTGAAATTGAGATAATTCGGCGCTTCAGTGACTTGCAGCAGTTGAAAACGAATTGCAGAATTGGGGCCGGATGGCCACTTTTTGTTACCAGTTTCGGATGATCAACTCACCCGACTTGGTCTTTGATCGGCCAGCGCCGCCGACGTTGTAGCGGATGTCGACCCGGTTGATGCGCAGGCCGGTGAACGCTTGGTGCATCTCCGGAATGTCGTTAACCGAGATGACCATGCGCCCTTGAACAGACTTGGCCAAGTCGGCCATCCGGGCGTATTGATCCAGGGCGAAATCGACGCCGTAGCCTTCTGTTCCCCAGTACGGCGGGTCGCAGTAGGTCAGCGTGTGTTCGCGATCGTATTTCATGATGCACTCCATCCAGTCCAGGTTTTCGATGGTGGTGCGCGAGAGGCGCAGATGGGCGGCGGATAGGTCTTCCTCGATGCGCAGCAGGTTGAGCTTTGGCCCCGATGTGGTCGAGGTGCCAAAGGTCTGGCCCGTGACCTTGCCGCCGAAGGCCATCTTCTGAAGGTAGAAGAAACGGGCGGCGCGCTGGATGTCGGTCAGTGTCTCCTCGGGCGTGATTTGCAGCCACTTGAAGATTTGCCGCGAGGTCAGCGACCACTTGAACTGGCGGACGAATTCTTCCAGGTGGTGGCGCACCACCCGATACAGATTGACCAGTTCCCCGTTCACGTCATTGAGCACCTCGACCTTGGCCGGTTCCTTCAGAAAGTAGAGCGCGGCCGCGCCGCAGAATGGCTCGACGTAACAGGTGTGCTCGGGGAAGAGTGGGATGATGTGTTTTGCCAGACGGCGTTTGCCGCCGATCCAGGGGATGATGGGTGAGCCGGTTTCATTCATGGCGAACAATCATTTTTTGCAAATGGTTTGCAAATCGGCTAGGCTCGCTCCGCCTGCGCGCAGGTGGCGGGCCTTGCCGGTCTGGCGTCTTGTTCGCCTGATTGGGGTTCCGTCCGGTGCTCCAACACCGGGTGGGGTCGCCCGTCTTTTCCGCCTCACACGCCGAGAATCTGCCGCACCCGCTGCGGGTTTCTGGAGAGCATGACGTAGAACGCCTTTTGACCTTGCGGCGAGCGGAAGGCGGCGTCGGCGATGCGGTTGGGGTCGTCGAAAACGTTGAGCACCAGCTTGTTGTCCAGTGTCGTCGAGCCGGCGGTTGACGTAGCCATGGTGGATGCTGGGCGGAACAGGGCTGGCGCTGGGGCGGCGGTGACCAGACCACCGTCAGCGTAGCCGCGCATGTGCTTGTAGGCGCCCAACCCTCTCTCCCGGCCTCTCTCCCAGAGGGAGAGAGGAGGGATTTGCCTCCCCTCTCCACTTGGTGGAGAGGGGGCGGGGGTGAGGACGGCGGACATGCCGTAGCGGTTGAAGCGCTCAAGGAAGGCCAGCGAGGCGGGCGACACGGATTCGCGGCGCACCACGAATTCGCCAGCGTGAACAATGCCGGCGGGCTGGTATTTGGTGCCGGCACCGGTGTAGCCGCCGCTGGCGAAGCCAAACAGTGAGCCGATGCCGGATAGGAGGCTGCCCCAGAAGCCGCCGCCACCACCGCCGGATGCCGCGCCGGTGGCGGCGGCGCTCTGCTGCATGCTGGCTGCTGCTGTCTGGGTCGTGGCGGCGGCTGTCTGGGTTGTCGCCGCTGCCGTCTGCGTCGTCGCGCCCATGACCTGCGTCGCTGCGGCGCTGGTTTGCTGCGAGGCCGCCACCGCGCTCTGCGCCACGGCGCCCTGGAATTGGGCAACGGCAGCGCCCATCACCTCGCCTGCGGTGAGCAGGGTTTGCGCGGCCATCATTTGTTGCGAGCCGGCGGCCGCGTCGGCGCCGCCATTGGTACCGCCTGGCGCACCGCCTTGCGCCATCTGCAACAGGCCAGCCAGCGGGCCTTGCTGGCCGGTGAGGTATTGCGCGAAATTCTGCGCGTACATGTCGAGCAGGGTCTTGAA
>Ga0123354_10008360_pt1 | contig 15725 bp, 3 predicted proteins | sample TergutLab28metaG_2_FD_97872 | JGI IMG/M metagenome (GOLD analysis project Ga0123354, IMG submission 97872) | Labiotermes labralis P4 segment gut microbial communities from Petit-Saut dam, French Guiana - Lab288 P4 | ecosystem: Host-associated > Arthropoda: Insects > Digestive system > Gut ...
CGTACCGCACCGCTAACTTCTAAAGTTGCATTTTATATATTTATTCAACAAATATAGGTACTGAATATTTTAAACATGGTATATACTCTCCGTTTTTTTCTCTTCAAAATGCAGTTTGTTTCAGAATTCTAACATATTTGGTTCCTGTATTATTCACATTTTATATACAGGGTGTGCTAAAATTAAAAAAAAAACAATTCCGGTGCCAGAAGGTTAAAGTCCTAAAGACTGCATTGGTACATCCATTTGAAAATGTAGTGTGAAAATAATGCATTAGAATGGCGAGAATTTGTTAAGTGAAATGAGACACGGAATTTCATTGTACTGTTTAATGTTGAAGGTCAGGATATGGTAACATAATTTGGTGGTGTTTAAGGCTAGGGGATCTGTTTTAATGAAATGAAATCAGGAAGGCCGCGATGGGAACAAGCAGTAGCGACTTGCATCTCGGGAAACATCTCAGGACCTGATACATAGTATAGGAACATCAAGAAAAATATTGTCGAAATGGTCGGTTGAAGGAAATCTTGCGAGCAAACCGGAGAAGAAATGTATGTAAGTAAAACTTATTACATTTCCCTAAAGTGAGTGTCCTTTTTTTCTACCAGCAATTTCAATTATACTTCAAACAGCGTATTAATTACCTAAACAGCATGTCATAAGTGTGTCTTTGTTATAATATGTTTCAATTGTTTCCAGTTCTTGTTCTCTGTCTTGGCAATTTTTGCCAGAGGACGAGGTTCATCAAACGAACGCTTCAGTACTCAATTCCTGCCCCAAAACCCAACAGCCCCTTACCACAAAGAAAAACGTGTCAATGTTATACAGAGACTCAACTGGGGGACGAAAACTGTAGGAAATACACTAATATGCTTTGATTCAGTGCTGCAGTCATTTGATGTCAATGCTGATAAAACAGACAATGAACAGTGCGCTTTTAGGAGCTGAACATACGGAAGAGCACTGAATTTTTTCTGGCATAACCTTACAACAGACTTCTGTTAAGTAGGTTCCGCGCATTAGCGATTAAACCACTTCAAATCTACGTCTGAATGAATCATTTAAAAGTCTCTTCAGAGCCAATGAAATGGCTGCTTCGTATCACAACTCGATCAGTTTCCATACTTTAAAAACAGAACAGAGAAGAACCGTCGCGTCGACACACACACTCGCTGTCGGCTACACTTTTATTATCTTCGCAAGCTTCTAGGAAGAAGAAAGACGAAAAAACTGCCCTTCATTTACATACGAGAACCCCTCAGTGCTCCCCTCACTCCATCTGATGTCAACTCTTGAGAAATGAAGAGCAATTTTTATTCCCTATTGTTGAACATACATCTGTATGCATCCCAACTGCAGTGGACCGTCGCTGTGCAGACATCTTCCTTTTAAATTTTACAAACAAAAACGTTTCGGAAAGACAGTTGAATGATGCATAAATGCTACATTTTTTTTTTTTACTTATGCTAACGGGGAGGAAAAAAATCAGGAGAATGAAAGATAAATATCATTTGACCAATTTGACATCTTAACGTGTATAAACATAAAATTTATCTGCATGAAGAGTACCCAATTGCGATTAATAATGATGATGGAGAATGTGTTTGCACAGGAAAATGTTCGTTTTATGAGGCTTGGAAAAATTATGCAGTGGGCCCATGTAGTCAATAGTCAAATACAGTACTAAACACACACCATTGTAAAACAGATAAATGATCTCTGCAACTGGGTGGGTAGAAGTGGAAAGAGAATGAGTTTGTTGGGTTGTTCTTTAGAGGCAGAATTTGAGTTGACCTGTGACCTATATTGTTTAATGAATAATGCGATGTTGCGGGTTTAGTGATTAGGAAATTCCACGCATTACTTGTAGGTACGTCAGAAAAAGAAGACGCAATTTCATCGTAGTTACATGGTACATAATACCGCAATTTCAAGTGATGTTTGTAGTCGCTGAAGTGGTTACAGTAAAGGTCACTCGCTTATGAGATATGACAACATGTCGCCTGGTGGAAAAGAGCAAAGTTACAGCAGGCTTATGTTGCCTACTGAACAGGCGCAGGCAAAAGCATTCTTCAAAGAATTAATGACTTTCTATAAAACATTAGAACTGTAACCTCGAACACAACATCTTTATCTCGTGGCATAACAATATGTAGATGTTTCGACTATCAAGATGCCTTCATCAGGCTGTCTATAAGAAAAGAGAAATGTAAAAGTCTTCTTTTCATTTTATTACCGTGCAATGTGATAACAATATTTATTAAAACCAACTAATTGCACATATTTGTCAAACCATGGTTTGACAAATATGTGCAATTAGTTGGTTTTAATAAATATTGTAAAAGTCTTCATTTCAAACTTAAGCCTTGTTCTGAATGATGTATTCTTTCTTTTAGGTGATTCCGATGCGTCTGAATTTCTGCTCCACCGCCGAAGGTCATGTGACCTATGACGATGGAACAGACAGAGTGTTCCAAAATGTCGACACATAAAATTCAGACAACGGGGAATCACCCAAAAGAAAGAGTACAACATTAACGTAAAACTTTACGACTGCATTTAGTAGTCATTTAGGGTTGAGATTTCAGTCTTGTTACACGACACTCATGACGTCAACAAACAAAAAGGCACGCAATGTACGTGTGACCTAACACTGAGGCGCGTTCGCGTAAATATTTTTGCCGTACAAAAGCAATAAATATTACATGTTCTGTGTGTGTTTTTGTAGTCTTAGTTAAACGGCACGGAATGCGCACGCAACGGTATTATATTGCCATGTGTGTCTTGTCCAGCTGTACCGTATTTTTCGACATTTTCATAAAAAACGGTAAGATTTTCGGGAAAACCTTATTAAACAAAACGTGCCTTCTTCATTTCCTCTACAAACTTATCTCAAACACTTCTCATTCTAAGAACTATTCAGCAAGATACTGCTATAAATGTTCTTAGGTATTCATGTGAAGTACCCGCTGTTCCTGTCAGATAATTGTGGGGCTTGAATTTTCTCTACAGTTTTCCGACAAATACTCGGATTTTTGACGTTTTGCTGACCGTGCATCTCAGTATATTTATCTCAGTGTTAAACCAAGTTGATGCACAATATTTGCTTCACAATAAGTTTTATTTCATGGCTGTACATGTTTCGAGCACATGTGCTCATCATCATAGGTATGATGATACCAGAGGCTGTGTAATGCAATTTTGACCTCCTGATGATGAGCACATGTGCTCGAAACATGTAGAGGCATGAAATAAAACTTACTGTGAAACAAATATTTTTGCATCAAGTTGGTTAAATACTGAGAAAAATACTCGGAGGTCAGATTTCATGAAAACCTGTCCTGTGGGAGCCGAGCTATTCCATCCGGACGGACGGAGAGAGAGAAAGAAGTTAACTGTCGCTTTTAGCCTCAACACTCTAAGTACAAAACCTAAAATAATAAATAATCCTAACAATGATATTATATTTTTAAAACACGTGTTTGAAGGTCACGTTTCTACATAATGCAGTAAGATCTGACAGGCGTAGCCTGTATTAAATACGTTATCGCTTTTACCTTTCTACATTCTTATACACGGTCTGATTGTGTCTTATTTTTAAGGTCGAATCAGGTACTTGAACCTGGATTTTATACCACTAAACATACAAGCTGTTTTCGATAGGACACAATAGTTAGATTTAGTGTTTTAATATTTATGATCCGAGCTACAACGTGTCACACCTCAGAAGGCAATAAAACATAAACAGGCGTTTCGGTTTCAAAAGTTAATAAAAATTAAGGGGCAAGTTTCTTTTCTTGCACGCTACAAACTTGCATTATACAACACGTTAGACAGAATTAATGTTTATATATTCTGTGCCGTTTCTTACTATATTTTATTAAATATGGATACCATAATTGGTAAGTAATTTCATTATTTAAGCACCAGTTTGTTTTGAAACAGCTTAATCAGAATATTAACCGTGCTACACGGGGCATCCGAGGAATCTCTGCTAGATGGTTGGTGGGGACGAGAGTTTTGTCTCTATCACAGTGTTCAAATCAGCCCTGAGACCCTTCCAGCCTCTCACAGAACTGTTAATAAGAGTCACAGCAGTCAGGAGTGTGAAGCTAACCATTCACCCCATTATTGCCAAAGTAAAGAATGAATGGAGCCACACACTCACGCCCTTACACTCCTTCACAAATTCCACAATTTGTTTCAAGGTTTGTTGTGTATTTCAGACTGGTTCAGAACAAGTATGTTGCCTGCAATCCGAATGTGATTTGAAGTGCACAAACTCCATCGCCTCTTCCAATGCAATGAACTTTGCTATGCGAAGTGAATGCGAGTCCTTAGACACGTAGTTTGTCTGCCCAACAATGAAAGCCTTGTTAACGAGGAAACGTTTAGCGAATGTTTAAAGATGCTAAACGCGTGACCTTTGGAATATCCTCGCGCTGACATTTTGTTCGACAAACTTTATACTCTGAAGTACATAATAACTCCTTTCTTTAACGTACGGTCAAAAGGCATAAAATACATTACGAGGAACCCGTTAAAAACAGTCGAAAAATTAACCCGAAAATAAATCGTCAATAAACCGTCTCGAAAATTTCTCCTTAGCTACAGAATCGCTGCCAGACCAAGATGAGATGGCCAGCGACGTGCATGTCAAAATATATCTAAAAAAAAATCTGACATCTTTTCGAGACGAGGTAACGGATTAGACCGAATTTTCTGTTACAAACTTGCATGTAGTTACGAAGTGGGTCATGAGTGATTTATTACAGAACCTTTAAATGAAGAATGGTAGCCTTCAAATACGTTAATAGCCTTGTATCTTCAACGTACGTAGTAAAATGCGCATAAGCGAAAGCTGTACCCAGAAACACCGCCTGTGTCGGTAGTCTCTCTTCGTTTACCTTTCAAAATATAACTTACTTACTCCACGGTGCAAAGTCCTTCTTGAGAAGCCAACTGGTTTGCAGCTAGTCAAGAAATTCCCCGCATTTCACGGAACGCAAATGTTTATTACCGTACTCACAAGCGTCCGCCACCTGTCTCTTTCCCCCACCACAAAATAAATAATGAAATATGAAAAAAAGCCCATTTGAAATGAATACTTTTGCATTTGAGGCGCAATATTTAAAGAAACACGAATTTCATTACAGTACCAACAAAACTGAATTTTAAATTTTTGACATGAACTGTTGAAAACTTTATTCAAATTATCCGTTACTTTAAGAATTTATGGATACAAATCTTAACTAAAATATCATGCAACATAATGTTTTTATTTTTATTTCAGTTGTTACGCCGTGCATGTTGTCGAGTCACTCGATTATTATACTAACTACTGCACATATATAAAATTTAATAGTAACCAATTTCATATTTTGTATACATGTAAAATAACCAATGCCACCGGGTGACAACACAATTGCAGTAAATAATAATAATATTATCATTATTGAAAATTAAGATAAAAGTAATGGATTAAGCTACAGTAGGTTTACGCAGGTAGACATTTTAACGCATCGCGATGAAAGGCATTTAAGGACAACACGTAACAAATATTCACTCAATTGTTACAACAACCACTGCACATATATAAAATTGTTTTTATAAAATTTACACACTAAAACATTAAAAACGCTCCGACATGTTTCGGTCCTAAGACCATCATCAGAGAGCTGTATATTCCTTGCTAAAGTCACATTAGAAATAGTCACAGATTAATTCCGTTGTACAAGTTGGGTGTTGTTGCAGCATGCCATGTTGTGTAATGTTATGTTATGCCCTGCTACGGATGTTCATTCTGTGCTTCTTTGCAACGCAACGAAGCACAGAATGCACATCCGTAGCAGGGCACTCTTCGCAACATAACATTACACAACATAGCATGCTGCCACAACACCCAACTAGTACAACGAAGTTAATTTATGCCTGGTTTTAATGTGGCTTTTAATGTGATTTCAGGAAGACAAAGAAATACAGCTCCCTGATGATGGTCTTAGGATCGAAATATGTCGGAGCAATTTTAGTGTTTTAATGTGTAAATGTTATATAAGTGCATTAGTTGTTATAATAATTGAGTAACATAATATTTCTTTCAAAAAGTAAGACCCTGCTATATTACCTATTTACATTACACCGGTAAACATAATTTTGTTTCTTACATTTATTTACATAAAAATTAACTTACTTATTTTCATAGAAAAAAATAGGAGAATATTTAAAGATATTAAGCACGATAATTAAACCTGTCTGTACTATCTACGTAAACGGCATAAATAGGTTCATATTTGTGAATGGTGCATGGTGTGAACAAACTATTTAATATTAAGAGCCTGTATTGTTAATTGTGTATTAGTGCGCTGATAGTTCTTTATGGTAAGCAGTGGCGATGTAGCGGTTCCTGAAGTTCTATATAGAAGAAGGAGATGCGGCGAGAGAACGCTCATAAATAATGGAATTCGTATGGAAACAATTCATAACATCAGTGAAGAACAGATGCCTGCACTTTACCTTGCAGAATGAGGAATATCACAAAATCTCTCAAGATAGTAGGAGGAAACACAACCAGAATGGAAACACAAACCCTGTTTTATGTTGCACATAACATTCATTACAATCAGTTAGCTACAATAATCAAACAACAAAATGCACAATTGGTCATTTACACTTTAATAATTACATTAAAACAATGAAATCTCTGCATGTTTCGAAACTTACAGGTTCATCATCAGCTTGTGAGAATTATATCTAATTATTTTTTAGGTGTTTCACATTCAGAGGACGGTGCATCGTGATATTTTCTTATAATAAAACCAACTAGATGCACAAATTTCTCTAATTTATTTTTGGAATAAAACTCTACATGTTTCGGACAGTTTCTCTGCCCATCATCAGGAGTCTAGCACTGTACACACAGCAATAGTTATATGTCATACAGGTTATGCTGACTGCTTGCTAGCAAGCAGTCATCATTACCTGTATGTATTGTTGTGTGTACAGTATTAGACGGCTGATGATGGACAGAGAAACTGTCCGAAACATGTAGAGTTTTATTCCAAAAATAATTTTGAGAAATTAGTGCATTTAGTTGGTTTTATTATAAGAATATTTTTTAGTTGCTTAAACCTTTTTCTTTGTGTAACCTGTACAAGAACATAGAAGTATACTCAAGAATTCCGGTTAAGTATACAAAGCAGAACGGAAGCATTTCACGGTGTACGTAAGGGAGCAAATGCATGTGTTAGAGGCTGTCACAGAACAATGTCGTTATTTAGCATGTCACGGTAAGTCCCGGTAAGGTCATTTTCAAGAGCAATGGTCCAGCTCTTAATTACTCTTCTTCTGAGTATTCAGGACCTGTGAGCTGCACACCTGAGTCGTCCTGAGGATAGTATTCGAAATTTTGACTTGTCTTTGGTCCTTCGAAAGTCGCAAACCACTCACAACTGTAAGCGACGTTTCGTTTCAGAACACTCGAATTTTCAGCGAAGTTATCGTGACAGTGTGGACACTCATTTTTTATGTTGCTTCTTATTTTTAAATGCTTTTCTAAATAGTGGTGTAAAATTCTTCGGCCTTATAACTGAACTAGTTCTGGTGCGCTTTAACCTTTTGGCGCCGGAATATTTTTTTTTAAATTTTAGCACACATGTATATAAAATGTGAATAATACAGGAACCAAATACATAAGAATTATGAAACAAACTGCATTTTGAAGAGAAAAAGAAACGAAGAGTATATACCATGTTTAAAATATTCAGTACATATATTTGTTGAATAAATATATAAAATAAAACTTTAGAGGTTAGCGGTGCGGTACGACCACTATAGTTAACATTAGGCGTCAAAAGGTTAATCATGACCGATCATTAAATTCAGGAATTAAATTTACCCTTTAGGTTTCTATGGCCGTGCATCGTGAGCAAATTTTGAAGTGAGAGAGAAAACCAACAAGATGCAACAGTTAGATGTTTATTGTCAACACTTTCTCAACATGTTTCGGGCATCATTATGCCCAAAACATGTTGAGAAAGTGTTGAAAATAAACATCTAAATGTTGCATCTAGTCGGTTTTCTCTTTCACTTCACAATTTAAATATACCCTCTTGAACAGCCTTTAACAACCGGCGTTGTTATGAGATTTTAGTGGATTCTACACAGCGTAATGAAGTTCGTAGGTTAGAATTCCCATAACATTCCCTTAATGGCGATTGTTATTAATCCCGCCAAAAACGTCGAGTTTTTCACAATACATTAGTGTGTTAGTGTTAATACAGAGTGTCACAGTTACTTGCAAAACACCAAACACCAATGCTTCTGCGAGCAATGCCTAAATGTCCCGAGGTTTGACATGATTTTACAGACGAGATGCGCAGAAAGAGTGAGTTCTAAGGTTAAGATTAACTAACCAAAAAAAAAAAAAATCAGTGCTGATGGACCAAAATCACTCATCATTGAATTTATAATTTAGTGTTACCTACATGCTAAATGAATCAGTTTAAGCCTCTATACTGACAGCCATGAGAGATGGCATAATTATCCTGTAGCGTATATACATGTATAAAAAAGCATCAGTCTAAAGGCTAATTGATTTTTCCCAGATGAAAATGTAAAAAAGAACAGTAGATTATGTGAACATCGAAACGGTGTTAAAATGACATATAAACTTCAAAACCAATATGTACATAACTTTTTTCGGAGAAAAAATTGTGCAAAGTTTTTACCGTTAAGAAGAGTATGGCATTTTTTTGCTATTTATATTGGCATACAGTACGCAATATTCAGGGTTAGAGTGTAATAAGAATCTTCTTTTACCTATCTGCCGACAAGAGTCTCACATTTTGCGGAATGTGACTGTCCTCTTTCAGATATATTTTCTTCACAATGGGAAAGATCGTTATTCTTTATCGAGGCGGAAACTTCGGAGGGTTTTAAGAGAAGAATAGGAGGGATTTTCTCCCAAATTTTCTTGCCATTGTCTGGCCAAAGGAACGAAATTCTCTGACATATCAGAGGGAGTTTTTACATAAAAACGGAAACATGAAAAGAACCACGCCTGATTTTTGTTCAGTTTCAATTTATGTGAGACGAAATAGCAATGTGTGAGCATTAGAGGAAAAGGACGACAAAAAAAGGGTCTAAAAATATTATCGGAGTAAATTTTATAAAGGCGTAACAATAGATAAGATGATTGCTATAAAATATACCTGACTGAAGAGAGCATGAGGACTTTAGCCAGGGAAGGGAAAATTGTGTTCCGTAACACATTCACGTACGTTATGGTACTTCATAAACCACAAACCTGATACGAATTGTAAGTATTCACCAGTTCGCTGTAGACAATTTCGCCGTATTTCCTTTAAATTGGCTCAGAATTGACTGGAGGAAGAACTGCATGAACAAGATAATCCAGCCTGCTACTAGAAACTTATGTCAGTTAACTTACACAAATCGTTTTGTTCCCTCTCCTAAGTTGTAATTACCGGTCCAGCGCTGGTGGCTCATATTTGAAAGTAAACACCGAAAGCAAAGTAGTGACCTGTTGAGCCTAAATCATTCCATTAAATTCACTGACCTTTACAGTTGTGTAACATTCTTTTTAAGTCTTTGATGGTCGATACTGCATTCAAGAAACTATTATTATTATTATACAATATAGATGTCTCTTGTCACAGGCATTTCTTCCTGGTACTTCTCTTGAACCAGCGGTGATCCCAACCGCCCAGGCTTCAAGCTTCACACTGCAGTACTTTCCGTATTATGTGTAATGTTCCAAGTATAGCTGTCTTTTGTAGTGAATCTATCGAGTGTTTTCCAGGTACAGCTTCCAAATTTTCCTTAAGCTTGTCGTTACTATTCCAGTGACTCCAATTATTACTGGTATAACATTATTATTATTATTATTCCGTGGAACCTTAAGTTCCTCTATCTTGCTCTCCAACTGATCTCAAACTGAGTCAATGTTATACACTTTTGATGGCTGAAATTAGGTTTAAGGGTGACTTAGATTGCTGGAACTTCAAAGGCAGAAGGTTATAATTCCTATGGGAACATGAATATTCTTTAGTGTCTTTTTGACATCTTTCCACCTTGCTTGGGTTCGATCCTACTGCACGTCCTACGTCAAACACAAAAACCATTAGAACTTTTTACACTTAGATGATAAGTCAACAAACGCACGTTTATCAGTCTCTTTAACCACATGTTGTTATTCTTCATTAACATGTTTCAGTTAATCCTGTGACCATCATCAGGATGTCTTATAAAAAGAATACAATCAATACACAAAAATGTATGATAAAACCACTTGGTAAAACAGTTGATTGTTTTTTAGCTTCCTATGATCATAAAATATCAAATGCACGGGCAAAGAAAACACAGAAGCCATTAGGACGTTTGATTCTCTGATCGAGATTCAAGCCGTGTGTCGGATAAATTCTCAGTAATTCGAAAGAGCAGCTACTTCTGAACTCACAGCACGTTCTAACAAAGAAGTATGTTGCCGCAGTCTTTAACTAAAGATCTCTAATGACGTGTAGAGAAACACAAGGTAGGGAACTTAAGGGACCTGGAGAAATGAAGAGCCTGGCGTTTCAAATGTAACTACTGGCTACGTGAAGTAGTAAAATTGTTTCTAAATGTAAGAACAGATGAACTGTGTGATCACGTGATGCCTACAAGTGTTTAAGGAGATAAGATCTAGGGTTGAAGAAAATAAAGAGATAAATTAGGGAGAAACGTGGACCCGAAACCATAAGGGATACTAAACTTTAAATCATGAAATCTAAATTGCATATAATAAACCCAATTATATCTGGAAGTGTAAAGACAGACGGGCCAAAATGTTTAAACGCGAAAAATGATTAACTGCTGAAAGTCAGCTCAGGTACTGGCAGGCGAAATTGCTAAGGAGCAAAACTGGCATCAGATAAACTGGTAGGCAATAAATTATATACATTTTTAGGAATCTCACAGAGAGGTCAATTGGGGTGCTGTGTGTTAATGGGTAGGGAAATCCCACACCAAGTTCGAACGTTGTCTGTAAGAACAGGGTGTTTTGTAATTTGTTGCTTACGTTCCTTAATTAGGCGATGCTCAGGAGAGGTCAAACTTTTCAATTCCTTCATTCCTCTGCCCTGTCGGGTCACAATTCCCTCCTTTCCTTCTTCGCCATTATTCACTCTACCTACAGGCTGTTTTCAAATATGTTACGGCCCTCAAGTTCTATCACCCACTGTCTTTCTTCTTCCCATGTTTCACTCATTTAAATTTCCTTGTATTATCAATTCTGCCGGCGTTCTAATTTTCCGTTCTTTCTCTTACTCGACTTGTTCAATTTTTTACTTCTAATTCTCCTTTTCACTTTATTTCTCTGTACGATGATCAACTATTCGCCTTACCAAACGGCGTATACCAACTTCAACGAAACTGACCTACTATTTAAGACACGTGTGTGCAATTTCACTTACTAACATCCGTAGTTAATTGGTTAAAGAAACCAAAAATTTAAAACAAAAAATCACAAGTATGTTGGTGTTGCTGGTGTAAACGTTTAATAATTGACACCGGTAAATATTCCGAGAAACGGCCGTAACCCTGACGTCGGCACATCGATTACGCGTGTCTGCCCCGAAGGCAGTGACCACGAATTGCCCTACATTGACTCCAGACAACATGAGAATCCTGCCAGAGGCTGATCGAGCACAGAGCAAAGTGTGCGTGCGTGCGTGCGTGTGTGTACTGGGGGGGGGGGACACGGATCTGAGTGATCTGAGTACCCCGTTTACGTCATTCACACTGATCATCAAAGTGGTTCAGTCCGAAAAAGAAGCAAGTGGAAATTGCTCTGTCTTTTTCTATAAATCAGTACAGGCCAATATGTGGGACGGCGTAAGTAGGGCCGTAATGAAATGGACACAGAAATGAGATCGTATTGTTGCTTAAATTTGAACGCAAAACCAATAATTAATAAAAAGCCGCGTTAGTAAACTTCAAAACGCCTTTCCAGCGCCAAAAAATTTGTGTCAGGCTGTACACGGCAGTAAATGATGACTTGGGAATGGCACACGAGCAATCAGCAGTAGCTGCCACATGCGTTTCTTGCAACTGTGTTTATCAGTGATAATGACCTACATAGGGCCGAAACATGTAGCAGACTCTAATAATATGTAATAATATTGAAAACAAACTACCATTAGTGTATTTAGTTTGACTTTTTATGTATACGGATATTATGGAACTGTGTGAAGTTAAAGAAATTACTAACAGAAACACCCCCCCCCCCAAAAAAAAAATATTTGAAATAACACAAAAGTTGTAATCTTACCTTTCATTTTCTTCAGATAGAGTCAATAATCAGGAAAATGTCAATACAACCGGCGCATTGCAATATGACATCGACGTCAGCAGGCCTACATGATTTGAAAATGAAATATTCAATGCTAAATTTCCATATTCTGACAGGAAACTGAGTGACTGCTTTTGGATGACTATGGATATCAAAGAAATGTTCTGAATTGTAGAATGATGACAGGTAGAGAGGGGGAGGGGGTACGGCGCTCTCAGTTTCTAATATCTTATAGCAGCGACAATCGATTAATTACATACGAGTAGTGAACGTCGTCGAAACGCCACTGACGGGAGAAAACAGAAGTAGGTCTGGTCGTAGAAAAAGGCTGCACTGCTATTCTGCCCATCATGCAACCCAAATGGAATGGTGTGGGCTCGAAACCGGGTCTCCGTGGTGAAAGGCCGGTGACCAACCGCCTGAGATACAGGATGGACGCGAAGTTGTAACAAAGACGACATGTAAAAAATATTGTAGACATGGATACGACCTCAATAAGCTAAACGAGACCAATTTCTTGACCTGCTAAAGAGCAAGACAGGCTGAGATGCTATATTGGCTATAGGAACGGGCAAATGAAGTTAATTTCTAGGAGAGACTTATGTCACTCTTCAGGTAAAGACTCTTAGCATGGAAAGACGCCGTGGGTGTGCTTGATGCTACAGCAAGTAGCACACCACACACACACACACACACACACACGCAGTGGAAGCAAAGTAACACTGTGCGCACGTACACGCATCGTCCCATTTAACCCGAACTATCTAACGGTCCTAATTCTGAATCGTAAGATAATCTCTCTGCTCAATTAAAATGTAACCCTTGCAGAAAGATAAATCCTGAAGTCCACCGATGAATCAAACATTTTTTTTAAAGAACTCACCTCATAATTGTACTCAAAACGACCTAATTATTTGTGCGCATCAAAACAACTCTCCTCCAGGACAGATAAACGTACTTAATTTGCACTCAGTTCCAAAATTGCTCCTACCATCTTTCAACTGTTTAGACCACAGAAGTTGCTGCAAGGACCTAACGCTATTTCTGCACTTCTTCCACACAACAAACTACTATTTACATATTTTTCGGCATTCTAAAAAAAAAAAGCTATTATTTATTGAAACAAAAATAAATAATTTGACATTTGTAACGTAGAAGCCAAAAATTTACTCTGATGCAGGATTATGATATATGATATATTTGTTAAATGCTGTTGGGTTACACCCTGTGGCGGTAGCGCAGTACACATTTACACACAAACAATACACAGAAAAACACAACAAGAAAAACATGTGTTAATTGGGTGAAGCTTCTTGTTTCATATTCTTGACTGAAATTGTATTAAACGAACAAATACTTGGTGAATGATGACAGGCAATGGACATCGCAATTTGTGTAATTTTATTCGCTGTTTAATTTCTCGATTTCGGTGGCTGCAATGATCACAAATCCATCAGAGTCCTGTTAATAACGTCCTTCGAAGTCAGCTTTCGATGGAGCCCTTAACTTCTGTTATTTACTAACACATTCACGTTCTTTTTCGGTTCATCTCGGCGTCTGCAAGAAGGTTCCACCAACACCGGTACTTGAAAATATAACTCATAATTACGAATTTGTAATTCATAATTTAATTTTTTTTCTATCTTTGTGCAAATTTTTTAAAATGTAAATCCCAAAAATATTTTTTTTAAAGTATCAATAAGCATCTGGTTTCTTGGATCAAAATATATATATATTTTTTAAATTTTTACTTTATTTTATTCAGACACACAGATTTTGTCACAATCATGTTACAGATGTTAAGATTTTGAAGAGCAGTGACACAACCTGAAACAAAAGTGCTGTCAGATTTAGTGACTACATCTACGGCTGTCATCTTGCTGCGGTAACTAGGCCCACACACCAGTACACTTGCTGATAAAGAATTCAAGTTACAATTTGGAAACATTTTATACAATAACAACACAAACTATAAGTTCTGAAAAATAAACATACGTTTATACCTTCCTGACTTCACAGACTGTCTTTATTACGTGAAGCTAATGGATTAAAGCAATGGGACAAAAGCTGCATGCTCTGCCCTTGATGCGGGGCGCGCAAAGTTCTGTGTTCTCAATATTACAACACCGTGATATTTGTGATACTTTTTTTTTCAATCGGCAACATAGCTGTTAATAAACGAAGATTAATAATTATTTTGGGCTACATTCCGTGAATTGGAAGCAACGGCTGTCTTATCAGCGTAAGGGCTTTACTCACAATGTGTTTCAAATATCCGATCAGCTTTCATCACGATATTCCTGTTTCATCGTTTGATTGAAATCTATCAACGGACCCTCAGCAAAGAGTGTTGGTGTCTGATTCATCAAAAGAGCAACTATATACACATATAGGGTGGGCCGGGATAGCTCAGGCAGTTTATGGACGCGCTGCGGGATGGACAGTCCGGGGACACAAACCCGGTGTGTGCGAGATTTTCCACACCCGTCCAGACCGGCCCTGGGGCCCACCCAGTCTCCTGTACAATAGGTACCGGGTCTTTCCCTGGGGGGTAAGGCGACCGGAGCGTGGCGTTGACTACCCACACCATCTAGCGCCGAGGTTAAAGAAAGAGTACAGCCATACCTCTACTCTCCTTCTGGACCTTCGTGAAATGTTCAAGAGTGAAATTTATACATATGTTCATACATGTCAAGTAATACACATTATTTACTACGTGTAGGTTTATTCTGCCATATGAATTTGTCCCTTAAATTCAGAGGATTTTGAATAAATCATGAAAAAATTTCGTTTCTATATTCATATTGTGTGTCTTACTCAGACTTATTTGGCGACTGCAAAAAATAAATAAATAAGAAAATTTCACAAGCGCGCGCGCGCGCGCACACGCAAGCACACACACATATAAATACATACATACATACATTATATACATACATACATACATACACACATACATACACAAATACATACATACATACATTATATGCATACATACATACACACACACACACACATACATACACAATACATACATACATACACACATACATACACAAATACATACATACATACATTATATACATACATACATACATACACACATACATACACAAATACATACATAAATACATAGCTACATACCTACATACATACATACATACACACACACATACATACATACACACATACATACACAAATACATACATAAATACATACGTATATACATAGCTACATACCCACATACATATATACATACGTACATACATACACACACACATACACACATAAATACATACATACATACATACATACACACACACACACATACACACATACATACATACATACATACATACATACATACATACATAC
>Ga0123354_10008362_pt1 | contig 15720 bp, 10 predicted proteins | sample TergutLab28metaG_2_FD_97872 | JGI IMG/M metagenome (GOLD analysis project Ga0123354, IMG submission 97872) | Labiotermes labralis P4 segment gut microbial communities from Petit-Saut dam, French Guiana - Lab288 P4 | ecosystem: Host-associated > Arthropoda: Insects > Digestive system > Gut ...
AGGTGGCGGACGCTTGTGAGTACGGTAATGAACCTTCGGGTTCCATGAAATGCGGGGAATTTCTTGACTAGCTGCAAACCAGTTAGCTTCTCAAGGACTCTGCACCATGGAGTAAGTAAGTATCCCTGTGTATGATCTTTAAATTTGTGCATTTGAATATTAGTGATTTTTGTCTTGTGCAGGCCATGGAAGGTAAAAGCAACCCATGTTTTGTGCTGGTGTGATTGCAGTTCTGAGTTAGTGGACTGTTAGACTGTTTCTTTGGTTGCTTTTGTTTGATGTTAGTGTCTAATTGGGGTATTATTTTTCTGGGGAAACCGTTAGTTGGCTGTGTGTATTATGATGTTCATTCCATGTTGTTGTTGATGTGATAGGGAGTTTTGTATTTTTGTGTATCAGAAATCTGTATGCTGCTAATTTGTGCTTGTTGGGATGTTTGGACATGAAGTGAATCATGGACGTTGTAGTTCTTATTTTGCGTGAATGTCTGCCTCCAACAGGTGGTTATGTCTGATAATTAGAAGGTCCAGGTAATTAACTGTGCTTACATTTTCATAATTGGGTTTGAACTCTAAATTCCCATTTCATTTTTTCAGTTTTTTTATCTTCTCAGAATCTTTTTGTTTTCGTTTTTAGCCATAATTCTTCATACCTTTAGCTCATATTTGTTTTAATGTATATACTACTTCCACAGTTGTATACATAAGCCTATGATGGTGCCACTTCTGTTACGTTGAACTCTTTGGTAGTGACCCAGATAGGCCTAAACATGTTGAAGACACATTACAGGTAGTTGGGTAGTCCCAATAACAGTGTATGCAATTAGTTTTTATTTGACAATTCAGTGACAGTTTTTTGCTTCTTGTTATGCCTGCGCAGTGACTGACAAGAGTTCCTCACCGTCTGCACACTTCTGTGACTTTTACATCAAATTAAGTAACTGACTGAATGAATGACTAAATGTGGCAGACTCTATGTTGAAAAGCTTATAGTTCCTCAGCTAGTTAGAAATTCACACATTTTGTGGACCATAAAAGTAATTACCATGTTCACAAAAGCTCTCTACTTGGTCCTATCCTGAGCCAGATATATCCAGATATTTCAGATCTGTTTTAATATTATCCTTCCTTCTATGCCTGTGCCTTCCCAAAGCCTCTTTCATGCAGGTTTTCATGCCAACACCCTTTACTCTTTTCTGTCCCACATATGCCATGTGTTCCACCTTGCCTGATCCATTTTATCACCTTGATAGTATTTAGAGAGGAATACAAATCCTGAAACTCATTATGCAACTTTCTCCATACTTCTGGTAATTTGTCCCTTGATGTGAGAGACCAAGTTTCGCATGCCTACATAAACCAACAGGCAAAATTATAATCCTGTATATGTTAGCTCTTTTTTTTCTCCCCCATCCCCAGGTAGTAAAACACAAGACCTGCCCTGTACCAAATGGTAGCAGACATTCCCCAAATTTAATCTCGTCTTCATTTCATAATGGATGCAATTTTGATTTGTTACTGTCCTTTTGAAATATTTGAACTATATCACAATTTCAAGGAATGTATTGGCTGTTGTATGTTTTTATTTTATCCTGTGTTCTGTTGACAAAACATTAACCTAACACTAAGTTTACTCAGTTACTCTTCAACCAATCTCCATAATAGTGACCAGTAAACATCAACAGTCAAATCCACACAAGAACACAATGCTGTAACCTTCGCACGTTCAGATTTATTCTGTCTCTGTACGTATTTTGGTCAGTTATTTTGACCATCATCAGGCAGAGATAAAGTGCAAGTACAAAAGGAAAATTGCTGTAGAGGAGGCCTCCTTTGCAGCAATTTTCATTGCTGTAGAACAAAGTCATAGTGCAAGTATGGTTGTGGAGTTACTTGAAGCTGTCTGAATTGTCACACCTGATATTCTTTTAATTCTGTGAGTATATAAGGTTTTTTAATTACTGTGTATTGTGATATGGAAGAGGAAAACAACCATGTCCCAGACAGAAGCAGTTAGTTCTGCTTATTCTCTATAAATACAAGAATAATAGCTTTGTTCTCTACTTACTGACTCACTATATGAAGCAGAGCCCTTCTTGAGAAGCTAATGTGTTCTCAGCTAGTCAAGAAATTTCCCGCATTTTATGGAATCCGCAGGTTCATTGCCACATTTACAATTGCCTGCCACCTGTCTGTATCCTGAGCCACATCAATCCATTCCATACCCCCCATCCCATGTCCTGAATATCAATCTTAATATTATCCTACAATCTATGCCTGGGTGTTCCAGTTGGTTCCTTCCGTCAGGTTTTGCCGGCAAAACCCTGTATACAACTCCCTTCTCCCCCATCCTTGCTACATGCCCTGCCTATCTCATTCTTCTTCATTTGTTAACTGGAATAATACAAGGTGCGACCCAAAAGTTTTTAGACGAGTTGTTTTAAAAGAGTACTGTGCGTTACATCTAGCGGCCGACACCGTAACCATATTGTACTACGCTTCATGTAACATGTGACCAGGCTTCAACGGTTTTCGTTCAGTGGCCTGTGAGTACGAACTTGTTTTGCAAGTGAAGATATTTTGCCTTGTCATCGGCGTCATGGAGGAGCAGAGAGTGGCAATTAAATTTTGTGTTAAAGCCGGTAAAAGTGCCGAGGAAGCGATCAAACGGATTGATAAGGCTTATGGTAGCGCTGCCATGAGTCATGCTAATGTGTATCGGTGGTATGCTCGCTTTCGAGACGGAAGGGAGGACGTGAAGGACGATGCCAGAGGTGGTCGTCCTTCAACTGCCAGAACAGATGAAAACGTGGAATCTGTTCGTCGTATGCTGGCAGAAGACCGTCGTACCACTCTGCAAGTGATTGCAGTTCGTTTGAATATTGGTAAGGAGACAGTTCGCTGCATTGTACCTGAAGACTTGGGAAAAAGAAAGATCTGCGCGAGATTTGTTCCTCACGTCTTGACCACAGAGCAGAAACAAGAACGCGTTGTTTACTGCCAGGATCTTCTTTTAATGGGACAAGATGAATGTTTTTGGGAAAATATCATTACCGGTGACGAAACATGGTGTTTCACCTACGATCCGGCAACCAAACGACAGAGTGCAGAGTGGGTGGGAAAAAAATATCCAAAACCAAAAAAACTGCAATTTAAAAAATCGCGAGTGAAGACAATGTTAATTGTTTTTTCGACGCAGAAGGTGTAATTCATCGATAGTTTGTCCCTGAAGGGCAGAAAGTAAATGCAGAATTCTACGTGGGTGTTTTGGATCGGCTATTGAAGAGAATTCGATGAGTTAGAACGGCCAAATTCCAATCCAGCGAGTGGTTCCTTCATCACGATAACGCGCCATCTCATAACGCCGCAATTGTAAAGAAGTTTCTGGAGAACAGGAACGTTGCTGTTCTCCACCACCCACCTTACTCGCCAGATCTTGCACCTGCTGACTACTTTCTCTTCCCCAAGTTAAAATTTTCCTTAAAAGTGCGGCACTTTCAAACATTGGAAGAAATTCAGTGTGCAGTGACAAGGGAGCTTAACAACACTTCAAAAACTGCTTTTCTGTAGGGCATGAAGAAGTTGAAGGAACGTGCAAACAAATGTATTGTTCAAGGAGGAATGCATTTTGAAGAATAAAAATAAATCATGTCCATATAAGAAGTTATCTGTGTTTTATAAGAGTTGTCTAAAAACTTTTGGGTCTCACCTTGTATGTGGTGAGGAGTACAGATCATTCAGCTGCTCATTGTGTAGTTGTCTCCACTCCCGTATCACCTTGTCTGTCTTAGAACCAAATATTATCCTCAGCACCCTATTCTCAAACACCCTTAGCCTACATTCCTCACTCAATATGAGTGACCAAGTTTCACATCCATACACAACAACAGGCATATTATAGTTCTGTATTTCTTAATCTTTAAATTTCTGGATAGCAAACTGGATGACAAAAGATTCTGCATTGAATGATAGCAAGCATTCCTTGACTTCAGTCTGCTCTTAATTTCTTCCTGAATAGAATTTTGATTCATTAAGGTTGTTGCCAAATATTTGAACTGTTCCACCCTTTCAAAGGAACTTTTAGCACACTTTATATTGTGACTTCTTCCTGCATTTTGATCTTGAGACATGACAATGACCAATAGACTTGTCCATTTAAATACCATATCACAGGCAGCTCATATATTTTTTTCAGCCTTTAATATCTTGCAAAATCAGAGAGCAATTTAAACTGTAGTAAGGCTGTGAACAAGATGGCTATTTTGAAGCTGAACAATGATCAGCAACAAATAATGTGTACTGGCAACAGTGATACAACATTAGACATTATTTGTGTCATCAGGTGTGAGTAAATGTCTGAATGGCAGACATGAGAGGACAAATGAAATAAATTGTGCAGCATAGTAAATATGGTGCTCATAAGCAGTGTATGTGATGTACAACCTTAAAGTAGTTTATTGTATAAGACTTTTTAAACTGGGTAGCTTTTATAGCTTCAAATGGTAACTGAATATTTCAAGGACAAGGAAGTGGTGAGGTGCAATAACTTGCCACAAGAGGCTGACAAAAACTACAGAAAATCTGTGAGTTGCCCAGCGTGTGGTTTGGGAACCAAACCAGAACATAAATACAAAGCATGAATGCTAACTGCTGAATGACATCAATGACGAGTAATGTAATCTACTGGAAATTCAGAGAGGTAAGAATAACATGACACCTTGAAAGTTATGATACTTAAGGATTTCATTAGTGTTGCAAAGACTTGCTGATACTGTATGTAGAGGTGCAGCTGCGCCACACTGAAAACGTTTTATTGTAGTTTTAGGTGTAGGTATTGGGAGAAACTTTTTTAAGTCCCTTGGTACTGCAGCTTGTTATGCACACCCCTGATGATAGTTATGGAGCACTGGTGGAATGCTGTTTGACTGCAAACAACATGTGTGGATGAAGAGTTGTTGCAGTGCCACTGTATTCACTGGTCTAGTATGGACTACTCAGCAAACGAACCTGGGTCTCAGTAGTGGGAAGGTGGCAACTGACTGGCTGCATGTTCCAACTTTGGATCTATTAATGTTACTTAAAAGAAGTAACTCTTGTAGGAAAATATCACACATACTGTTTACATTTTTTGGACATTATTTGGTACAGGGACTGGTGACAAAAGATTTTGGGAAAAAATTACTGCGTTAGTAGAAATGATACAGACATATGAAAAAATGCCAGAGAAATGTACTGCAATAATGTGCAGGAGACAACTTCTGTGGAACAACAATAGAGGGATCTCATTACTAAATGTGTTACAAAATTTTTACTAATATTGTGCATAGATGTCTGGTCCCTTTTTGCGGAGGATATCTTAGGAAATTATCATTGTGATTTTAGGAAAGGACAATTGATTACTGATTATTTATGTTAAGATATATTCTTAAAGAAAAATTGGACAAATTTAATCTTGAATTTCTCTTGTTGTTTACTGATTTTAAGCAAATGTATGACTTGATAAATAGAATGTATTTATATGAAACTTAAATGAATTTTGGATGCCATAAAATTAGTTATTTTAATTACAATGATGCAGGGTTCAAGTGGCAAAGTGAAAATCCTAGGGCAGTTGAAGCATATGACATAGAGACTTGAGATAATGCGACACACTGTGCACAGTGATGTTTAATGTAGTATTGGAGAAAGCGATAAGGAATATTGAGTCTAATCCTAACGGAAAGATTTTTAATAGAACAAGTCAGTGTAGCGCATATGACAATGTGTTAATGCTTGGATGATTGGTGAGAGTGATTGAAGACATAACACAACTTACAGAAACACCAAATTACTGATGAGTGAAATAAAAGAAAAATATGTGAAAGTAAACAGAAATATAATGAAATAACTAATGCAGTCATGTAACCCACACTGCCCAACCTTTCTGACAGATACAAGATTTCATGCCCACTTTACCCCTTTCCTACCCCATATAAACAGCCCATGTATGTTTTGTATAACTGCTTAATAAGTATTTCATGTACAACCTGAAGCTGGCCATTATCAAGCACCGAAACATGTAGTTGTACCTCATGTAGAAAATACTTTATATTCTACCAATAAATATAGTTGTGTTAGGCGAGTACACACATTCTGCATTAGCTATTTCATAGAACACAACAGGATGATGAACCTCATGATTAGAAATATAATGAATTTAGAGCAAGATGTGATAATAGAAGGACTGGTATTTGAAGAGGTTCAGAATTTTAGATATTTAGGTACTTCGAAGAATTCAAAAATTGTAAAAAGTGAAGAAACTAAATCAAGGATTGCTGCAGGTAATAGGTCTGTACAGTCTTAGAACAAATATTTAGATTTAGAGCTATGAGTAAAGTAGTTCAAATTGTATGTAAAGTGATGGTGAAACCAATTGTAGTGTATGGAAGTGAAACGTGGCCTATGTCAGATATGGATATGAAAATACTGAATATATGGAAGAGGAAAATATTAAGGATATATGGACCAGTGGTAGAAAAAGTCATATGGAGAATAAGAACTAATTGGGGTAAGGGCCTATATAAAGATTTAGACATAGTAGCAGACATTAAAAAAAAAAACTGGAATGGATAGGGCATCTAACAAGAATGGATCATAGAAGGGTAGTTATAAAAATTTTTGCATTTAAACTGGAGGGAAGAAGAATGGGAAGACTGAGATTGAGATTGTTGGAAGATGTGAAAAGGATCTGTGGGAGATGAAGTTTAAAAGTTGGTGACAGAAGGCAGTAGGTGTCTGTAATTAAGTAGTCCAAGGCTGTCAGAGAACCATAGAACTGAGGAATGAGTAAGTGAGTGAGGGACTAGTGACAAAGTCTGCAGAAACAAATACAAGTACTGGTATTGTGGTGGAAAAAGCCAATGGGCTTTGCATTGTAGCTGTCACCAAATTACAGTTTCACATCTGATATTTAGGGGTGATATCCTGTTGTGCTTTTGAAGAAAGTGTACATGATATACATTTATGACTCTTCCAGTCAGCACAACTGTGTTTTTGGTTTATGTTTACTGTGTAATAAACTAACAAAAGCCCATCAGTAAAATATATTTTATCATAAGTTATTCACCTATGTAATAAACCAAGAAATGTACATAAATAAAATATGTTTTTTCATATATTTTTATTTAATGCATGGATATGGAACATATGTGTTTTTGGTTATTAAACTTCAGTTTTGTATTTTCCTTGTAATGTTTTGAAATTGACTGATGTTGCATGTTTGACATGCACTTATAATCTTCAGTTGTGTGATCCTATAGTACTGTGGTTAAAACACAATTGTGCCGATTCAAAGAGTGGTTGCATTTATTTTATACACTTATTAACATCTCATAACCAACTAAAGCTGATTTGCAGTAGTGTGACATTTTCATACATTGAGACAGTGCATTTGTCTTACATTTTTATGCTTGATTAGCTGCTTCTATAATTGTTTGTTTATGGATCAACTTTTTGATATCTGTTGTTTTACTTCTCTGTTAATTTGCATGCATCTCATTGTAGCCGCCTCAATTGCTCCAATCAGTGCTGCCCGCAGCCCATGTTGTTCAAGGAAGTAAAGCCCTTCTGCTGTTGAACCTAAGTGAACATGAATGAAACTGAGGATAATTAGCTACTTAGTTATTAGCTGCATATTTCAACAGTTGGTACATCGTGCTTTGGACGAACCACATCATATTAATTCAGGAATATGCCACTGATGAATAGACTCAGGGTTTATTTTATCCTTTTCATTTACCATTATGGACCTTGGTCTCAGATGTTCACAGTGTTATTAATTCTTGAAGGGAAATTTAAAGGTTTCTTCCTATTAATGATTGACAGTTTGTGGTTTGTTTTGGTATCCTATAATCTACACTGCTTTAAAATCAATTTTTGTACGCATAGAACCTTTCTTGTATCATTCAGTTTGATTTGTTGAATGTAACTGCTTCAGTGGTCAGAAAGAGAGTATTCTGTGAGTTTCTGTGAATAAAAAATTGTGATGAATAGACTTTACATAGTAGTAGGAATGTACTGAAAACTTCAAGTTCCAAGTTGAACTCATTAAGCCTCTTACTGTGTAGATATCTAGTTCCACAGAGCTGCTGCTTCTATTGCTGCTATTGCTGTTTTGGTGCTGCTGCTACTGCTACTATTACTGTCACCACTATTTTATTTGTACTTTCCATCAGGAGTAAGGAACATAATAAATACAGATTCCATCACCTTAAAATTTTCATGATTGCCATCTTTGTGACTTTGACTCTAACGACATTTCTTACATAACATATATATGTTATGATTCTACATTACCAATTCAGATTTCACATGCCTAGCCTGAATGGTATATAACAGTAGTTACTGTGATCTGTTGAAAGTGAAGGAATGCTTTTATATAGTTCTGTTACTTTATATTTTATAACAAAATGTTGTTACTGTCAGGTGAGTGATGAGTTTAAAAAGCATGGAGAAATGCACACTATGGGTAGCATTAACATTGTTTAATTTAATACTGACTTTCCTGTAATCAGTGTTCATTATGCAAATATGGTATAAGACATGCCTGCAGCCAACATTTATGAATCTTTGCTTCAAATAAAATTTGGGCCTAAGGAAAAGATGGCTTTAAAATAAATGAAATTATATGAATTTACATCTGTTAAAATAAAAAAAAAAAGTTACGTAGGACCAGTTCATTTATACACACAAGTAATTGTTACTGAAATGAACCCTACAAATAATGCGTAACTCTTGTGATTTCTGCATCAGCAGATTTTGAGAACTTTTTTCTGGTAGTATGAGTTCAATATCCCTAGCAAAGTTGGGAGATACAGGCATTGGTAGGAAGATAAAATGGATGTTACATAAAGAAATAAATAATTTGTGAATTGGATGGAACCAGCTCAAAATGGAGCTTGACTGTAGGCTGTTGTGTTAACTCTCATGGCTGTTGTAAGTTACATGCTTACTGTTAAGCTGAATGGCTGTACGTGTTGGTAACTGAATTACCTGCTGGTGATGTCACATTGTCTTTGAGTTGCATTGGATGCACTTTGTTAGTAAGCACCATGCTCCCAGCACCAAGAACTGTCTGTGCTGCCAGTCTGTATGCCTGGTCCCTTGGCAGGCCCATTCTCACAGCACCATCAGCGAGTGCCTCGATTATGACATACACCTGACAACATAGATTCTGGGTTTTGTACTGTGTCTGAAGATTGGTTATCCTGAGTGTATTTTTAAGAGTTTTTCTTAGTCGCTTTATGCCACACACACACACACACACACACACACATATTTTCTTGAGTTTGTAACTCACAGTTCCAACTTTTACAATGTACAACCAGTGCATTTAAAAAACTGTCATTAAATAAACCAAGATACTGTAATGAAATTAATTTTTGTCTGATATGTCTGTACTGCCAAGTGAAATTAAATATTCAACTGATTTTGAAATTTTAAAGATACACTTCTCTTATTTAGTTTTAGTGCAGTATGTGAATTACTGTCTGTCTGACAAATTGTAAGTTGCCCTAATGTTGGTTTAACATAACCTCAAAATGTTCCTCTTGCTGCTGTTTTTTTTTATCAGCACATCCAAAACGTTTGTAACAGTTTTGCAGGTATGTTTTATTTTCCATTAGTGGCAACTGAAATACATGATTCAGGGTTACTGAAGGGGAGTGATATTCTGGATATTGTAAGAGGGACACAAACATTCAAATTTTATTGTTTTATCACTACTATTCTTGCTATATAAATACTGGGATACCACCTTCATCAATCTCCATTCATACCAGATGCTGTGGTATTATGTCCATATGCTTATTTGTACTTTGTTGACCCTCAGGCAGTTTCATTTAATTTCTTTCCTAAGTGATAATCTAGAACTGTAAGAGAATTTAGCTCCTAGGAAAAAAATTTCAAGTGCCATTACGTTTGTTAGGAATGTTTAACTTTTTTGCACAATTTACTAAGTTTCTAAGGGAGGGTATGCCACCATGGCTAATACTTGAAGGGTATCTCCCCCACCTACCCTTAAGCTTATCCACCAAAGCTCAACAACTGGCCCACTCTTTTTAGGCTTGTTTGTAAAAGAATTGCTAAATGCATCTGTTTGCAACATTCGTTTGTGCATCCAAACTTATCACAGTACACCCAGCGACCATATTTTGGTGAAACTTCAAATTTGGGATATTCACTAAAATTTCTAGGGGCATTCCAATTTTGCTTAAAATTGTACAAACATAGCAGATGCTTTATTTGAAGATCTTTTTATGGGTATGTTTGTGATCTCATGCCATGATTGGTCCTTATAAGTGACACAGACTTTGTTCTGTGAGAGGTACACTGAGGTCAAAGAAACATCTATAATTGAGATAGACTGTGTTCTCTGTGGCCTACGACCTGAGGCTGAAGAAACAGTTGATCATAAAGCATGATCAAATGTAATGGCTGAGAATCGATGCTTAAGAAATATATCCTGTTGATGACAGATTATAAATCTGTTACTAAGATATGTAGAAATCTGAAAGTGTGTGTTAAAATACTGGGTATTTTGCTATAAAGTATTCGTGAGTTTAATGTCTAGGGAGAATATGAGAGTGTACTTTGAAGCAGATGTTTCCCCTCTTTTTTGTACTCTGCTTTGAAATAATGTAATTATTTAAACAGCAGCCAATCTCAATAAATATAAATATTGAAATTGTATCCTAAGTAAATCATGCTGTTTTTGTCAGTCAAGTAATGAAGTATATAAAAATTGTTATGAATTTGACAAAAACAACTGGTACAAATGTGCTCCTAAATTCTATAGACAGCTCAGTGCATTATTACTTACATAAGCAGGACCAGAACCACTTAGAGCTGTGACTGTGTCCATGAGTGACTCTGGAACTTTTTCACATGTTCCAACAGCTTCCAGCATTCGACGCGCGATGGCCTCATCTTCAGGCTGTATTGATGAGCCGCACACAAAAGCAGATGCCCCATTTCTTACAAGGACAGGTGTGTTGGGCATTACTCGCATTACTCTTGTTGCAGAGGGCAAAGCCTGTGTTATCAGAGTTTGATGGAAGAAAGGTATGGTCTTAAGAACAGATTATTTGGTATGAAATAAGGTAATGTATAGGAGCTGTAGACTCTTTCAAAGAGCTAAACCAGGAAACCAAGCAGAGGTACAGTCCAGATGGCTTTGTTTAAAAATCAAAATAGAAAATATCTGATGAATATGATTATAAAGATTAAGTGTTTTGGATTGTCATGTTGTGTCACTCAGTACATGGTTACCAACAATGCAGTGTTATATCTAAGAAGACATGAATGTCTGCAACACTGCTGTGAGAATCTCAGATCTTGTGCCTGTGTTTATTTTTTAAATTTACAATTCTTAACTATTTCTTGACATATGGGATTTGTGGTTCTGGCAATGGTGATTCCTCTCTTCTGGATTGTGATGCCATGTAGTGTGATAAAGAAGTGCCAGTGTTTCAGAAGAATGTTCGTACCTGCTACAGACCTGTGCAGCATAACATCCCAGAAACCATATGTTTTTACGCACCACTGTGAAACCTCAGGCAATAAGCATGTATACTGTGATGTCAGAATTAGAGAATTTTCAACTAATAAGGAAATTTCTGGAAGGCGTAGACTAAATTATCAACCAGTGAAGTTTGTACAGTATTTGGCCTTTAGTTGTTGGTAGTGGGAGGAACAGCTTTATAAACTTGTCTTGGGTGTACTTCAGAGGCAGTTGGGCAGCTAATTTTCATCTGTATTATCAAACTTTTGTTATTTTTTGTAACAGTTTAGAATAATGTAGTAAATTTCACGGTATAGTGACTTCCTTGAGCTATTAACTATTGCTCATTTGGTCCAGAAATTTACCGTCTTTATGACATCCAAATATTAATTGTATGTTGAGACAGGTCTCAAGCCTGTCCTGAATCAATATAAGCCAGTCCATGCCTTAAAATTCTGTTTTTCCAAGATACATTTTAATTCACCTTGTCATTTATATTTTTGCCAAAATGTTCAATTCTCTTGAAGTTTTTCAACCAGGATTTTTTATGTGTTTTTATTTCCTGTCCGAGTGCAAATTGTGACCCTGAATTAGAAGCTAACACTGTAAATTTAATGAAATATTGACCTGCATAAAATAATTGAACATAATGTCATTTCTCAGTCTTTTCCAGTCATAAGTTCTGTTCATAGAATAGTGTTTTCTGTTTTACTATGGATTGTGAGTGGTCTGTGGACTGGGCTTATTGTAGCTTTATATTTTTTTAAATGACTAATGAAAAATTTACTGTTTTACAGCTGATGATATTTTAACCTTTTGGGGCCGGAATTATTTTTTTAAATTTTAGCACATTCTGTATATAAAATGTGAATAATACAGAACCAAATAAGTTAGAATTATGAAACAAACTGCATTTTGAAGAGAAAAAAAACGTAGAGTATACACCATGTTTAAAATATTCGGTACCTATATTCGTTGAATAAATATATAAAATGCAACTTTGGAGGTTAGCGGTGCAGTACATCAGCTATAGTTGACGTTAGGCGTCTGAGGTTTAATTGTGTTATTCCAACTCAGAAATTAAATGTGTTCTGTTAACTGTTGCTGCATTTTAACTCTTCTTCATGTGCACCATTTAAAGTTTGATTGGTTAAATAATGTAGAAGAGAACTTGTAAATTCTGAGGTCAGTCACACACCTGTCAGAAGAGGGAAGATGGATCCATGTTACAAAGCCAATGTCCTTGGAAGATACATATGTCTCAATTTATATTAGGGCATTTATATATACTCTTGCATTCATTTCAACTGTGGATGTTTAAAATGAGGTCTTATCAGTTTCATACTACTTGAAGGAATTTGTTGTATTATAAATAAACAGGTTTAGATGGGAAGTAATCTTTAGATGTGTACACAATTGTTTGTACTTTGTGAAATAAGACAGACAAGGTACCATAGTTTAGGGTTCTGTGAGGCAGGAAAATTTAAGGGTCGCTGCTGTGGACCACACAGCAGTCCCTCATGTGCTTACTTTGTGTCTTTCATGTCTCCAAATATTTCACAGTATTTCCTGGGACAAAAACAGTTCAACAACTCTGGAAACGCACCTTCTCTATGTCCAGTATGGAAACTCCCATGGCTGTGGAAAGGAGGAGATGTCTTCTGCAGATGTGTGGCCTGATGTTGCAGAGTACATCCAGAACATTCTCAGGTTTTACAGTAAGAAACACCACATCTGTTTGCTGCACCACCAGCCGGTTGTCATTTGATGTCTGGGCACCTAGCAACTGTATAAGCAGTAATACCATATTTACAGCACCTTTCTACAAATGTACCACTACAGCAGTAGTAGAAGACAGTTATTTCACATTCCACAAAAATATTACCTAAAAGGAACTATTTTTCTGAGATTTGTTACTGTTATGCATAATTTGAGTGTTTTCCGTAAATGGTGTGAGTGGCACTTCTACCCATCAGTTATTGGATATGCCATGTTGTTATTGTTGATTACAGGAAATTGAAAAGTGTGGCATTAATGTAGTTGCAGATTATGTAACTTTCAGACCAAGCTTCCTGAAAATCAGTCAGCTATTTAAATAATTTATGTGGGTACTCACTCACATACACAGACATCATAATCTCCTAAACTTAGTTTTTTTTTCATAGCCAGGAAAGTAAGTTAATAACCAAGACCACATTTAAAACCTCCTTTATGAAAAATCTAATATCTGTCCCTAGGTCAAGACAATCGTCATTCTGCCTGCCAGTACACAGGGTCGGATTTATAACAAAGTTTCCAGGAATACATGATGTCACAAGAATGGGTACAGCCTACCTTTGCCAGACTAGTATACCGCTTTCTTTTTTGTGTACCTGGATTATGATATTATGTAGGACCAAAATTTTGAATAATACGCTGCTCTTGTCTGTTGATGTCAACCTACCAGAGTAAAGAATATGACTGTGCTTATGACTATTTATTGCCATGTTAACAAGAAATTTGTTAGTAAAATAATTTGTAGGTTTTTGATAAGTGTTGTGTCTGTTCACCCAGAAGGTGGCCAGTGTCAGGCATTTTTATGATTTTGCAAGATGAGACAAATTTTCTTCTATAAACCATCTTTTAAATATGTTTTATAAATGTATAAGTCTTGGAGTTTTCACAGTGGAGAATATTGAGACTATGGTCTTCTGGCATGAAACATCTTGTTGTTTGGCAGATGGCAATTATGAACTTAAGCTTCATAAGTGGACTTAAATATTCATTTCCTTTGGGGACAGAGACTGGTATAAGGAGTTAGCGGGATAAGTTTAGGCTGTAAGCAGTTTTAAAGCACTGGTTTTGTATTTTTAACTTAGGTTGTGTGACTCTATTTGTACTTTGATTTGTTACATTTTGTGTTAAGGTAATTTTTATAGATAATACAAAGCTGATAAAATGGTGCTCATATCGTTGCATTAAAATATTGTCTTGCTTGCCTTAATTTGGTTACATAAAGTACAAATGTTTGTGTTGGTATAAAACTTGGTCTGTGTATCACAGAACATAGATGTGGAGGGGTGAGAGCAGATTGCTGAGGAGAATATTTGAAGCTAAGAAAGGGAGGCATTAGTGGGGAGGATGGAGAAGATGACACACTCAGGAGCTCTGTACTGCATGGACTGTATCTGACATGATTCAGGTAATTAAAGAAAAATGTGCAGTGGGTAGAATATGTAGCAGACATGGGGGGTGTGCCTTGCATGTGAAAATTTGATTGGAGAGGTAGAGATAACTGAGGAGAAATGAGCTTAGTTCAGGGATTGTATTAAAATGTATCATGGAGAAATACATATGAAATTTATTAAACTATATATAGACAAGTTTCAATTGCAGGCTATTTTTAACATGGTACAGAAGCCTTAGGCTGCATTAAACAAAGAATTTGTTGATCAGCAGAATTTTACCCATCCATACAGAATATGAATTTGTCATAGTGGTGATGTCTTCTGAGGCATGACACCGTATAGCCTGATGGAATCAGAGGATCCTATTGCCACCATCATCAGGGTAGATGACAGAGGCAGCATTATCTTTTGAAATATCAGTAAACTTCCACATGAGTACAAGACAACACATCTCAGAAGACAGAAATTTTCAAGGATCCACATTATTCTTATTAACTTTTCAGAAGGAATGGCCTTTATGATACTATCTCTTCATACAGCTGAGACTGATGGCATTATGTACCTCAAATTTTTTGATGGTGTGGGGAAATGGATCACTTGCCACTATTTTCTCTCCTTTGGTTAAACCTGCAAGCACAACAGAACAATTACTATCAATGGAATATAAGTGTTTTGGGCGTAGGACAGTTGTTTTGGTACATTTTTGCAAAAAGTGAAGTGGGTGCATACAGCAGATGTCCTACCCATCTGACAGTCCACCGGTTTCATCTCCAGAACTACTTTGTGCCTTTCAAACGAATTTGAAACTATCGATATTCAGATATATTTTCTCAAAATCATCCATACACGACAGGTAAGACATGATAAAGCAGGCAGCATGTTTTGGCTGAGGAAGTAATTGTCAGGCCTTTTCTGAGAACAGTACTGCAATAGGTGTGAGATGGCCACCTTCACAATATAACAATACATTGTAAAATTATTATTATTATTATTATTATTATTATTATTATTATTA
>Ga0123354_10008363_pt1 | contig 15720 bp, 17 predicted proteins | sample TergutLab28metaG_2_FD_97872 | JGI IMG/M metagenome (GOLD analysis project Ga0123354, IMG submission 97872) | Labiotermes labralis P4 segment gut microbial communities from Petit-Saut dam, French Guiana - Lab288 P4 | ecosystem: Host-associated > Arthropoda: Insects > Digestive system > Gut ...
GAACATAGTAAAGGAAATAAAACAGTACCAGAAAAAGTGGCTACAACACATACAGAGGATGGACACAAACAGACTACCAAAACAAGCACTACAATATAAACCAAAAGGACGAAGGAACATAGGGCGACCGAGGAAGAGATGGAGGGACCAAATTCATCTTGAGGATCAAGGAACAGGAAACACACCTAACCCTTCAGGAACATGATGATGATGATCATCATCGGCAACATGTCGACATTAAAATATTAGCGAACGGCACTAACAAACACAGTGTGCATGTACGGGGAAAGTACGCGGACGTTCAATCCAGGAAATGCCTGCTGACTTTCGGTCCGAAACGTTTGTTGTCCGTTTTGTTATCTAGGAATAACTGATTCATGTTTCTGTGTTCGGATGTGGTCTGTGTCACTGGGGGGCAGAACCTAGGCTGAAGACTGTCGTGTAGGAGATGCTGACGGAAATACTGGAACTGAAGGAGCAAGTTACAGGAGGCTGGAAAAAGCCTCATACAGAAGGGTTAAATGAATTCATTGTCCACTCTTCACCAAATATTATTAGGAATACGTACACAAAGAGGAAATGTGCGTGGGACCTGTGGTTTCTATCGGAGAGGAAAAATTCGTACCGGCTTCTAACGAGGTAACCTCAAGGGTAGAAACCATTTCCAATACTCAGGCATACTCATAGGTAAGATGATAATATTAAAACTGGTCTTAAAAACATATTGGAAGGGTAAGTCTGGATTAATTTGTTTCGTAACATGGAAATAGTAGAGGGCTGTTTTTGACGCGGTAATGAACTTACGGGTATCATAAAATTTGGGGAATTTCTTGACAAAATGAGGAACTGTTAGCTTCTTACGAAGAACGTTTTCTTGTAAAGGGATATTGAATGTTTCGTGCAATCATTTTTTTTGCAGTGGGAAAGCAATAAATATTAATTATAGTGAGTGTGTTTGTAGTATTGCAATGTGCATGCGTCGTACATACTGTCGTCTGTGGCCTGTCTGGCCTCACCATATCAATCTCACAAGCTGCACGATTCCTGGAAATAAGTTATTGAACGTAAAATGTGTACCTTGATTTGGTCTGCAAATTTTGTCTGAAACATTTCTCATTCTAAGAAGACCTGAGCGAGATATTGTCATAAACGATAGTCTTTTTTTTTTACCAACTTCATGCATAAATTATTTATTTTAATGCATTTATTACATTCCTCTACATGTTTCGAGCACTGTTGTGCTCATCACCAGGAGGTCAAATTGTATTAGTACAGCATCTGGTATCGTCACACTGTAGGTGACTGTTCTGTATACAGGTAACTCACGTAACCTGTATCTAGGAAGTGTGTCATCCCCGTTGTGTGTGTGAAAACTGGAAAGGGTATGAAGTCAAACACAACTGTGTCAATTAACCTTTCGACGCCTAACGTCAACTATAGTTGATGTACCGCACCGCTAACCTCTAAAGTTGCATTTTATATATTTATTCAACAAATATAGGTAACGTATATTTTAAACATGGTATATACTCTCCGTTTTTTCTTCAAAATGCAGTTTGTTTCATAATTCTAACGTATTTTGTTCCTCTATTATTCACATTTTGTATACAGGGTGTGCTAAAATAAAAAAAAAATAATTCCGGCGCTAAAAGATTAAGCTGTATTTGATGGCTATACTGGACAACTACACCACCACATAGAGAAATAACATAACGCAATAAGGCCCGGATGTAGAGATCTCTGCACCACGTGCGCGCTCAATATATATAGTAGGACCTTAAGTTCTCTTGAAGACAACCTGAAGATGGCCAGTAAAGGCCGAAACATGTAGTTGTCTAGTATAGCTATTAAATACACCTTAATTGACATAACTGTGTTGGAATGCATACCCTTTCCAATTCTCGTAACCTGTTCACTGAACAGTCACCTACAGGTGTGACGATACTAGATGCTGTACTAATAAAATTTGACCTCCTGAAGACGAGCACAATAGTGCTCGAAACATGTAGAGGCATATAATAAATGTATTAAAATGAAGAATTTGTGCATCAAGTTGGTAAAAATAAACTATTATTATATTAGGATGCACGGTAAACAGAATATAAAATATTGTCACAAATGTAGTACACACGTACGGCGTCATACGAAGTACCCATTATTTGTATCAGTTTTTTAAAACTTTAATATTATGAACAGATTTTAGGAAAATATTCAAGTATCAAATGTAATGGAAATCCGTTCAGTGGGAAGCGAGTTGATCCACGCGGACGGACGGACAGATGGACAAGACAGACACCAGGAATATAACAGTGGCTTTTCGTAATTTCATGAAAGCTCCTAGAACTACACTGTATAGTCTAAAACAGTCTTATGGGACGTCTTTACACATAAAAAATGCCATGTACAGGGTAAAGGTATTGTGCATGTGGGTATCGTCTGTAGGTTGCTTTGAATTTGTGTGTTGTCATTCTTGAGGAAAATCAGACTACGCGTTGGACTGTTGAAAATTCTGATGCCAGCGCAGAATGTTGCTAATTTTGTAACACACTCGTGCTTCTGTAGTCCATACTTTCGCGTTAAAGCCAGTAAGAGGCGCAAATGTGAGGAATATAAAGACGAAGATGGAGCGAGAGAGAGAGAGAGAGAGACAGCCTATGGATTTACGTAGAGTCGGATATCTCTTGAGATGGCTCACTATGGCTGCAGATCCCACGCAGCCAGCCCACAGCACACACCGTAGTCTATTCTCTTTGCCTGCAGACGAGGCATGCCGTTAGGTTCAAGCCTTATTTATATTTCTGCGAAGAAGACTCAAACAGACATCAAGAGAACAAAAAGCCCTTGAAATGGCTACGACTTTGGTCCAGACACAGGATGCTGCAGGATGATACCAAGAGGCGGGGGAATATTGGTGGGGTTTGGGGTTCGGCCGAGAGCTAGATTTGGTCGCTACGGGGGAGAAACACCCGCCCAGTGGAGGGAAAGGGGGTTGTGAGGTTAGGCTTTGGGAGAATAGAGGGAGATTCAAGATGTCATATCGGGAGCCGGGATACATCAACTAGTTTATGTATTTTATATCCTCCACAGTCCATTCTAGGAAAGAATCAGGTCTGTAGAAAAGTCTTCGGAAAAAAATCTAAAAGTAAATTGGAGGAGCGGATGGGGAAGAAGCAACAGAGGAAGAAGCAACAGAGGAAGAAGCAACAGAGGAAGAAGCAACAGAGGAACAAGCAACAGAGGAAGTCTACAGTAACATCCAGAGGGTCATGTCTTTGATGAATATTTGGATATTTGTTTGTTCTTTGGGAAGTATTGATAGACCCTGAAGGTTAGGTCAACTTCAGCACCGTGCTGTGAGACAGAGATGCAAATGTAGGCCTAAAGCAGCCATTGTAGTATTTACAGCAGCATAACTTATCAGAAACAGTGCCACTGTCAAAACAATCAGCGATTAGTTCCCTAAGTAGCATTAAACGGTTGGACTTTGTAATGGAAACACAGTGTGTGTTTTGTGAGGAGGGTCTTACATCCTCATATATTTTGAGCTGTTTATACGAATTTTAAATTACAAAGGGCAACCAAGTCGCAGATAGTCTTATGCATGTCACAATGCCCTATAGATCTGTCATAGATAGTCTTATGCATGCCACAATGGCCTATAGACCTGCCACAGATAGACTTATGCATGCCACAATGCCCTATAGATCTATCACACATAGTCTTATTCATGCCACAATGCCCTATAGACCTGTCACAGATAGTCTTATGCATGTTACAGTGCCCTTATAGACCTGCCACAGATGTTCTTATGCATGTCACAATGCTCTATAGACCTACCGCAGATAGTCTTATGCATGCCACAAAGCCCTATAGACCTGCCGCAGATAGTCTTATGCATGTCACAATGCCCTATAGACCTATCACAGATAGTCTTATGCATGCCACAATGCCCTATAGACCTGCCACAGATAGTCCTATGCATGTCACAATGCCCTATAGACCTGCCACAGATATTCCTATGCTTGTCACAATGCCCTATAGACCTGCCGCAGATAGTCTTATGCAAGCCACAATGCCCTATAGACCAGCTACAGATAGTCTTATTCATGCCACAATGCCTTACACACCCGCCACAGATAGTCTTATGCATGCTACAATGCCCTATAGACCTGCCACAGATATTCTTATGCATGTCAAAATGCCCTATAGACCTGCCACAGATAGTCTTATGCATAACACAATGCCCTTTAGACCTGCCACAGATATTCTTATGCATGTCAAAATGCCCTATAGACCTGCCGCAGATAGTCTTATGCATGTCACAATGCCCTATAGACCTGCCGCAGATAGTTTTATGCATTTCACAATGCCCTATAGACCTGACACAGATAGTCTTATGCATGTCACAATGCCCTATAGACCTGCCGCAGATAGTCTTATTCATGCCACAATGCCCTATAGACCTGCCATAGATAGTCATGCATGTCAATATGCCCTATAGACCTGCCACAGATAGTCTTATGCATGCCACAATGCCATACAGACCTGCCGCAGATAGTCTTATGCATGCCACAATGCCCTATAGACCTGCCACAGATAGTCATATGCATTTCACAATGCCCTATAGACCTGCCACAGATAGTCTTATGCATGCCACAATGCCCTATAGACTTGCCACAGATAGTCTTATGCATGCCAAAATGCCCTCTAGACCTATCACAGATAGTCTTATGCATGCCACAATACCCTATAGACTTGCCACAAATAGTCTTATGCATGCCACAATGCCTCATAGACCTGACGCAGATAGTCTTATACCTGTCACAATGCCCTATAGACCTGCCGCAGAGAGTCTTATGCATTTCACAATGCCCTGTAGACCTGCCACAGATAGTCTTATGCATGCCACAATGTCCTATAGACCTGCCACAGATAGTCTTATGCATGCCACAATGCTCTATATACCTGCCACAGATAGTCTTATGCATGCCACAATGCCATATAGACCTATCACAGATAGTCTTATTCATGCCACAATGCCCTATAGACCTATCACAGATAGTCTTATGCATGCCACAATGCCCTATAGACCTGCCACAAATAGTCATATGTATGTCACAATGCCCTAAAACCTATCACAGATAGTCTTATGCGTGTCACAATGCCCTATAGATCTGCCACAGATAGTTTTATGCATGTCACAATGCTCTATAGATCTGCCGCAGATATTCTTATGCATGCCACAATGCCCTATAAACCTATTACAGATGGTCTTATGCATGCCACAATGCCCTGTAGACCTGCCACAGATAGTCTTTTTCATGCCACAATGCCTTATAGACCTGCCACAGATAGTCTCATGCATGTCACAATGCCCTATAGACCTGCCACAGATATTGTTATGCATGTCAAAGTGCCCTATAGACCTGCCACAGATTGTCTTGTGCATGTCACAATGCCCTATATACCTGTCACCAAACGCAAAGCGCCATCTGCATACAGCAGTCCGATAGTTACCATAATCAAAGCGAATTACATCTAAAGTTTTCGCGTTGTGGCCATGTTGTTACATCACACATTCCCAAAACATAACAATCATACACTCTGACTGGGGTTTCCACCTAAGAAATTCACCCTTCCTCAATTCTGGATCTCACGGTCCTGGGTGAATAAAATTTACCGCGTGCTGACAAATGTTCCGGGATATGAAGTAGTATGGGGAGGGTGGAGGTATAGCTCCATGTATTCTTAAGTTCGATGTAAATGATCAGCTTCACTCTCCGGCAGCTTTGTCCCTACGGACAGAGCCCACCGTTACCCACCGAAGAAGAGGAAGCATGATTTGCTTAGTCGGTCTGGCGTTGAGGAAAAGAGAAATATCCTTGTCCTTAAGGGGATCCTCCGTGGTCCAGCCCTTAGCCTGACCACTGCACTAGCCCAATTCATTATTATGATGGTAGAAAATTACAAAGCAATGCTTACTGCAGGAGCTGTGAAGTGACGATAAGCCTTCTGGATTCTGACGGTGCTTAAATTTAAACTTACTTACTCCATGGTGCAGTGTCCTTCTTGAGAAACTAACCGGTTTGCAGCTAGTCAAGAAATTCCCCGCATTTCATTACCGCACTCACAAGCGTCCGCCACCTGTCTCTATCCTGGTCCAGCCCAATCCAGTCCATATACAAACATCCCACCTCCTGGAGATCCATCCTAATATTATCCACCATCTACGCCTAGGTCTCCCCAGTGGTCTTCTTCCCTCCGGTTTACCCACCAAGACCCTATACATCCCCCGTCTCCTCACCCATACGCGCCACATATCCAGCCCATCTCATTCTTCTTGATTTTATCACCCGCACAATATTGGGTGAAGAGTACAAATCATTTAGGTCCTCGTTATGCAATCTCCTACATTCCCCCGTTACCTCGTCCCTCCTAGGTCCAAATATTCTCCCCAACACCATGTTAAATGGTGCAATTTATGATGTTCTATGTGTGGCGCGTACTCGGGTTTGTTTGGTAGTTTGTGAAGTCGTTTGCTGTACCGGCAGATACGGACGTTGCGGAGCAATCTGCTACCTCGTTCTTAACAGCTGAAATGTCTCGTCTAGGGGAAACAAAATCACCCTTTAGAAACCCGTCAAAGTGTGAAGGCTGCTCACTTCGCCTGCCAGGATGCAGGCGCGAGAAGTTGCAATCTACCGATAAGCCAACCATAACACCAAAGCCTAAATTCAAGCTACAAAGAACATAGTTGCGGTCCGTTCTAACGAGACCACATCCATCCACACAAGTAGATCTGTTAATTATGCCGATATAACGTGTAATATGCCGGCCATGACCAGAAACACTCACCGAGTTGGAGAAGGCGTTGAACAGTCCGCAGCGTGGCACTGCTGCTCCCTGCAAAGCATCAAGATGGAACTCGTCTGAGAGGTGTCTAGAAAAGGTGGGGCACACTAGCACCCTCCCTTTCCACCCCTTGTTCCCACTATCCCCTTTACAACTTTTAATTTTTAACCCTTCCTCATTCAGCACTCCAACTGAACCCACAAAACCTCTTCACAAAAGATTTAAATAAAAAACTCTATCCTGCATACAAAAAAAGTTTCCCATTCCCTTTTTTTAAGTTTTTTTTCTAAACCCTTTTATATTTTACGTTTGCTTGCTGTCACCCTCGTTGATGGGTAATTTTTTTTATGGCCCATAGGTCCTCACAGCGGGCTTACCACCGCAGACCACCTAGAGAGGATGTGATGGTTTCCAAACCCAACCCTCTGCTCCGCTCCCAGCACAAACAGGAACACCCAGGACCGCCGACAGTGCACAATCATCCTTTTGGAATTATCATCAGCTATGAAGTGGAAAGCACCACGACAGAAGGGCATGTCTAAATCTTTAACCCCATTTCACGAAAGTTTTAAACCAGTTGCCAATTTTTTTTCTTCTACAGATTGCGGTGAGATTAGCTGTTCGTTCTTAACCACTCAGAGCCCGGCCACGTTAGCCTACAGGCCGACATACCTTGCGCTTTAAATCAATGGACAGGAGTCGTCTTCAGGTGCTAACAGTTCCTCCGTCAGCCACTAAATTTCCTGCACTCTATGGAACCCGTGGGCTCGGTAGCTTATTCGGTATAGCGATTGACTACGGGCTGGACGGTCTGGGATCGAATCCCGGTGGGGACGAGATTTTCCGCACGTCCAGACCGGCCCTGGGTACCACCCATCCTCCTCTACAATGGGTACCGGGTCTTTCCCGGGGGTAAAGTGCGGCCGCCCCAGTGCTGCTGACCCCCTTCTAGTGGTGCGGTCATGGAAGAGTAGAGCTATAGCTCTACCCACCCTCTGGGCCACACCGGGCCTGTAACGGGATCACTTTACCGTTACCTTTACCTATGGAACACACGGCTCATTCCCTCGCTCACAAGATCTCGCCATGTGTCCCATTCCCTCACTCACAAGATCTCGCCATGTGTCCCATTCCCTTGCTCACAAGATCTCGCCATGTGTCCCATTCCCTTGCTCACAAGTTCTCGCCATGTGTTCCATTCCCTTGCTCACAGGTTGTCGTCATGTGTCCCATTCCCTCGCTCACAAGATCTCGCCATGTGTCCCATTCCCTCGCTCACAAGATCTCGCCATGTGTCCCATTCCCTTGCTCACAAGATATAGCAATGTGTCCCATTCTACTGTCGCATGAATTACACCCACCACCCTCTCGGTCTATTCTTTAAACATCCAAAGTTTCAATATTACGAAAATCTGCGTTTTGACCCACAGTTTACTGAGGCGTCTCATACGACTTCCACAGTTAACACCGCTTGTTTACTTTAACTGGCTGGTCGTTACAGCAAACGCGGACTGTTTTCCCTCTGAGGTTTTCTTTTGAAATGTGGTGTTTGATGATGCCGTCAATTGCAGGGTTGTTTAGCGTCGACGATGCACGGTACACTTAGCGGAATGATCTGGACTGGGAAAACTACAGGAAGAACGCGGACAAAATTCGTAACAGAGGACATCGAACTGTGTTCTTCAAACTGAATGCCAAAGAATACTACAGTCTACATGGTTATTCGTGTGCGTATCATCAACCAGTACAAGAGTGTGAACTCCGGACTGCTATCCAATCAAATTGCACCACACAAAAAATTAGTAAAGCTGAGACATGGCCCTAAGTGTTACTACTGTCACAAGACTGACAGAAGTTTCTTGTTTATCCCTAACAGCGCTTTGTTGATATTTACAGAGTTCACTTTTGTCTGTGTTTGAGCGCCAGCATGCACTCCAGGATGGTCAAGTTGTATTGCGTCACAATACTTTTCAAATAGTGACATTAGCCACAGCTCTACTGACTGGCTTCAGTTTATAACATGGCTGCTAATAACAACCAAATATGTACAAATTAGATGCAATTGATACACCAAATCGCCTTTACGTGGTCCAAATTTACCTCATAAGCCACCTGAAGCTACATTCAGTTTCACAAAATCTGGACAACCAGTAGAACCACAAGCTTCTCACGAACCATCATCTGGAAGGCGTTCAATCTGTCCCAGGTCGCTAGATAGAAAAAGAACGAAATGTGAGAAGTGCAAAATTATACATTTGTTGAACCCACCAACAGAAAGTGCGCCCGTTTCCTATTGCATGGCATCATTACGTCTAAAGACGCCACTCACTAACCTGAATTATGCTTCAATGGGAAATAAAAGGTTTGGCTCAAGTATTATCGTTTTTTGGGAGGCACATCTTTATCGTGGTTAGTGAGAGTGTCACTTCCAATTTGGGTAGTAATTCTGAGTTAAGAGGAAGGCGATCATTTGCAATGCAAATACAAGATACACTTCAATAAGCAATGTATTTTAAACTCCACACCAAAACATGTTAACGTAAACGCGTCGAATACGTCTTGTGGGCACAACTAAAATAGTTACGTGAACTGAATTATTCTTTGGTATTTACTGGGAGAAATTCTGTCTCACCGTCAATTTCTCCGTTGTAGACTCCACATGATTTCGCCTGGGGGTTGAACTCGTGCTTCTGCGGTGACCAACCGCCTGAGTTAGGAAACGGCCTTCCGTCAGTAAGTTAGGAAATGTATGTCATTGAGACAAACGTCAGTTTTCAAAAGGCTCAAAGCTGGGAAGCTATTCCGTGTGTGTGTGCCGGGATAGCTCAGTCAGTAGAGCGACAGGATACACGACCAGAGGCTTATCGAGGCCCACTGGAGGTCCAGTGTACGATAACAAATCCAGCTGTAGCCTGTAGCTGATAATTCAGTCTACAGCCGATATGAATTGTGTATGGAACTGCAGGCCTGTTACCATAAGTCCATACGTGCTGATGTAACCGTGCTGATCTAAAGGTTTACCTGTTTTACCAAAAAAATGTAAAAAAGAGCACATTTTTAAAGGGACCAACATAAAGGGTTACAAAATGACAGAATTCTAAATATTAATATTACAATTTTCATAAGTGAATGGTGTATAAATAGGACAAAACCAACAGTTCCTACTGTTCTTGTGTTCTTGAATCCTGTTCGGATATTAGCAGAAGTCCTTGTTCGGGGGTTGGCCCCTCGCAAGGGTTCTGAGTGCAAAAAAGACCACAACCAGATAAACCATAGGTAAAGTAAAGAAATCCCTGTACCGGTCTGGACACACTCTGAGGGTTCCAGGGGGTTAAGACCCCCGGTTGGGGGGGGGCGAGATTTTCAGTACCCGTTCAGACCGGCCCTGGGGCCCACTCAGCCTCCTATACAAAGGGTACCGGGTCTTCTCCGAGGGAAAAACGGCCAGTACGTGGCGTTGACCATCCAACCCCATCTAGCGCCGATGTTAAAGAAAGAGTACAGTTATATCTCTACTCCACTCTGTGCCTTCGTGGCCTGTTCTAAGGCGTAATTACGCTTTATAAAGTATATTTGTATTTTTATTGGCTGCAGCTGGCTTTAGGTGAAACCCAGATGAAGACTTGGAGCTTTCCTAGTTTTGTCACACAATTTGTTGACGTAATCGTTACGGATCGTCTGTAAGTTCTAGAAACTGAACATCGTGCAAACAGAACCACACCGGCCATTTCTACGTCGTTTTTCATTTTGCAAAGTTAACAGTTTTTTTAAGCCAGGAAAAGTAATGAATGGAACAGGATTTTAAATCAAACGGCCGGGCTGGTGAATGTAATGCCGCCGCTATTAGTCTGGACAGATAGTAAAGACCTTAAGTTAGGGCAGTCGGTGACACCTCAGAAATTCGAATCAAATAGCCTGTTCCATTCTAAACTGCCTCATTACCTCGAAAACCAACAAAAACATCGAACAATTACGTATTTCTTAATTTAACAGACATCTTTTGGGATGCACAGTGGCACTGCATAGCTCAGTCGGCATTGCTATTCACTACTTGCTGGACAGTCCGGGGATCGAATTCCGTTGATGGCGAGGTTTTCAGCATCTGTCCGTATCGTCCCTGGCACCCACCCAGGCTCCTGTAGAGTAGGTACAGGGTCTCTTTCCCAGGGGTAAAGCGGCCGGAGCGTGGCGTCAACCACCTACCTCCATCTAATGCCGATGTTAAATAAACAGTAGAGCTATACCCCTACTCTCCCTCTGGGCCTTCATATCTTGTACTAGGGTGAACTGTGAAAATGAATGCATGAGCGTGGTTTCGATACCAGACTGTACGCAGTTCTTTTCAAAAGGCTTGAAATAATGTTCTGGTTCTGCAGGCAAGTCCATATGCCTGCCAAAGTACAGCACGTTGCGCGGGTTGCGTATGTAGCCAGGGTTAGTCAAGCGTTTTGGACGTTGGATTCTATGCAGTTAAACCTGCTTTGGACAAAAGTGGTGTATGTTACAGTGGCTTACACAGTGAGTGTGTTGACTGGGATCGACATTCAGTGCTGTAACTTCAAATACAAGAAGGAAGGCACAGAAATCAGGACGCCCGTTTTCGCACTACGTAAATCTTTAGGCCTATACATTATTATTATTATTATTATTATTTAGCACCTGATTTCTTATTTTTTCCTGTATGTACATGTGTAGTGTCGATCTCAGTGGCCGCGCTGTCTGAGGCGTGGGACTTGACTGTTCGCTATCGGTGATTGCGGGTTCGAATCACGACGTCGCAACCCAAAAGATCGCAGTGTCGGTTTTCACAGTCTGAGAGCCTTAAATCTTGTAATTCGAAGAATCTGTGTCAGAGATAAGCAGCTTGCAACAGTCTATCCACAGAATGACAACAAGAATAAACAGTATTAGCCGAATTTACGTCTAAATGATGTAACAGAACTTGGCTTTCTGTGATACTGTCAACTCCCACGAAATACACAACGGTCCTTATGTGAATCCACCGCGGTAGCACAGTGCTTAAGGCACTGTGCTACAAATCGGAAGGTCGCTGGTTCGATCCCAGATGGTGTCATTGGAAATTTTCATTGACATAATCCTTCCGATCGCACTATTGCCCTGGGGTCGACGCAGCCTCTAACAGAAATAAGTACCAGGAGTATTTCCTGTGGGCAAAGGTGGCCGGTGCGTAAGGCTGACAAACTTACCACCATCCTGTGCCGTTGTCATGTAATCTGGGAACATTAACTTCCTAGAACCCTCTGGGCCACTCCAGGCCTGTAACGGGACTGCTTTACCTTATGTGAATCTAAATGGTAAAATCGAGCGGTGTTAAGATAGAACTACTTAGAGGTCATGCACTGACCTTGAGTTAGGGCACGCGAAATGTTACACACTGGAATGGCTAATTATTCCTAATTCCTGCTTATTCTATGCATTTTGCCTTGAAACCCAGAGTATAAGAAAATTGACATTTTTGTGATTCAGAGTCGCTCTCAGCGGTATTCCACGTCTTTCCCGTCACTAAACGAACCTTCTCTAGCTCCAGGCTTGTTTTCTCAAGTATTTTGAACTTCATTTCCAAACTCAGAAATGTTACCTGCACAGTCTTCCATTACTAGAATTGTTTCATATAAAATAATGGGCATATTTTTGGTTAACCTTTTGGCGCCGGAATTATTTTTTAATTTTAGCACACCCTGTATATAAAGTGTGAATAATACAGGAACCAAATATGTTAGAATTATGAAACAAACTGCATTTTGAAGAGGAAAAAAAACGGAGAGTTTATACCATGTTTAAAATATTCGGCACCTATATTTGTTGAATAAATATATAAAATGCAAATTTGGAGGTCAGCGGTGCGGTACGTCAATTATAGTTGACGTTAGGCGTCTAAAGGTTAATAACGACATTCTCGTTTCCCGCACCCAAATGTACTCTTCGCTTCAGATGCAGACATTTGACGTATTACGATACCAGAACGCAATGTGGTACTGACCAAAACATAGTTTCTGACCTGGTCAAGAAATTCCCTCCACCTATCAAGGAAAAATGAGTGTTCATGTTGGTGTCCGCAATAGCACAGCACTAGACAGCGTAACTGAGCCAGACGATCCATTCTGCACCCTCGCAAAACTTTCACTATGAGGCACATTGCTACCTAAATTGATCGTCCTGTCTAAATCAACAAAGTGATAGTCTTCCACTAATTTCTCCGGCAAAAAAAAAATAAATAAATAAATATCGTAGCCTAGACTTATCTTGTCAACTCCATGCCTGCTACATGTCCCCTTTATCTAATCTCTTTCGCTTTGCAAGTCCTAATAGTCTGTTATAAAACAAAGACTAATCAGGCCACAAACACAGAGCGGTCCAAAAGTCTTAGCACTGATTTTCTAAACCTTTTAGCGCCGGAATTATTTTTTTTTAATTTTAGCACATCCTGTATATAAAATGTTAATAATACAGGAACGAAATAAGTTAGAATTATGAAACAAACTGCACTTTGAAGGAAAAAAACGGAGAGTATATACCATGTTTAAAATGTCCAGTACCTATATTTGTTGAATAAATATGTAAAATGCAACTTTATAGGTTAGCGGTGCGGTACAACCACTATAGTTGACATTATGCGTCTACAGATTAAGAAACGAAGACACTTGCGGAACACACACATCATTTTTATTCAAAATAAGCTCCATTTGCACGTACAATTTAAGAAAAGCTGCCGAAAATTCCTCATTTTGGACCTTCTTTAATTAAACATTTACGGTTTCTTGGATCCCAACAACATCCACACAGTGAAGTCCTCTTAACTTCATTTGCAGCTTGGGGAACAGAAAATAGTCTGGCGGAGATAAATATGGAAAGTACGGGAGTGATAAATGGTTGTAATATTTTCCAAAATTGGGAAACACTTGCAGCTTTGTGGGCGGGCGCATTAGCGTGCAACAAGACCGGCTTTGAAACAAAATTTTATGACAACTCTCTGTTCATTTCCGCCATCCGTGCCGTAAAGAGAAAACTAACTTTACAAGACAAATTATAACTCGTACTGTACACTGTCGAAGATAAACAAACGAAACTCGGTGTGTGAACGGATGTTGGTTGATGGTACTTAGTGGGTTGACCGATAGATCGATCTAGTTCCGCTGTTTAAAAGAAATCAGCCCTAAAACTTATGGATCGCACTGTGTACGCAGCACAGACTCTTTATGGTAGGGATTAAAACGATATAATTACAATATTCCGTGATACATATTTATTTTACGAGTAAATAAGCCAGCACGCAATGGCCTGTACGTCAAATAAGGTAACTCATTGGAATTTTGACGTTTTGCTGACCGTGCATCTCAGTATATTTATCTCAGTATTTAACCAAACTGATGCACAAAATTTGTTTCACAGTAAGTTTTTATTTCATACCTCTACATGTTTCGAGCACATGTGCTCATCATCAGGAGGTCAAAATTACATTTCACAGCCTCTGGTATCATCACACGTCTCGTGCACCAGACGGCCACCTATACGTGTGATGATACCAGAGGCTGTGTAATCCAATTTTGACCTCCTGATGATGAGCACATGTGCTCGAAACATGTAGAGGCATGAAATAAACTTATTGTGAAACAAATTTTGTGCATCAAGTTGGTTAAATACTGAGATAAATATCCTTTGGTTTCGTTATTAGTTTGAAGATATAAACTGTTGCTGGAAGTTGGGAGCTAGGAATTGAAATTCCACCTGGCAGTTGAATGAAATGTTGTAAGGAATGAATAACTGCCCTTGCTGATTTAACAGAGAGGGTTCGTAAGATTATAGAGTAAACCACACAGATATTTGTGTGCCACTTGCTTTGACATTTAAAGAGTATGCAGTGTGACCCTCGTGACAAACAACAACTGTTTTCTTAACCAGCATGGACGTGTTACAGTCAAGTGGCTAGCAGTCTACATGTGCAGCCAGGTTGAACTGTAGACAATCTGCATTTGGTCCACACAGTAGATTTACGTGTTTCGCTTGTTTTTCTGCATTAAGCAACCAATATTTCCATATACAGCAATCAACGATTCATATTTCTAATGAAATCATGTGTTTTCTGTGAGGTATGATCTAAAATTTATACATAACATAATCTTAGTTTAATAAGAAACGCACACAAATATTTACGCAGTACAAACAAATTTGCGTACCGGATCTTCTTACAAAGAAAACTGAGCGCACAGCTTTCGGGCATTCAAAACCCAAAGTGTTGTGTAGAAGTCAATATGCAATCGGAAGGCCCTGCAACCAGCCAACACAACGAAGGTCTCAGTGGCTTTCCTCTGAGATAGAGACAATGCCGAGCTGATAGCAACAATAATCGTTGCCTTGCAAGACTCATACACAGCCTGCCCAAAATTAATTTCAAAATTTCCGTCAAAATTCATCCCTCCTGAAGTTACAAAAATTTCGTCATAATGCAGCCCTCCAAACACACCATCCAGCCCTCCAAACACACCATCTAGCCATCCAAACACACCATCCAGCCCTCCAAACACACAATCCAGCCCTCCAAACACATAATCCAGCCCTCCAAACACACCATCCAGCCCTCCAAACACATAATCCAGCCCTCAAAACACACCATCCAGCCCTCCAAACACACCATCCAGCCCTCCAAACACACCATCCAGCCATCCAAACACACCATCCAGCCATCCAAACACACCATCCAGCCCTCCAAACACATAATCCAGCCCTCCAAACACACCATCCAGCCCTCCAAACACACCATCCAGCCCTCCAAACACACCATCTATCCCTCCAAACACACCATCTATCCCTCCAAACGCACCATCCAGCCCTCCAAACACACCATTTATC
>Ga0123354_10008366_pt1 | contig 15717 bp, 6 predicted proteins | sample TergutLab28metaG_2_FD_97872 | JGI IMG/M metagenome (GOLD analysis project Ga0123354, IMG submission 97872) | Labiotermes labralis P4 segment gut microbial communities from Petit-Saut dam, French Guiana - Lab288 P4 | ecosystem: Host-associated > Arthropoda: Insects > Digestive system > Gut ...
ATTTAAGGGGTAAATGGGGTTAGGTCTTCCATTCCCCAAAAAAAAAAACAAAAATGGCTTCTACCCCCCCATCCTTCCCAAAAAATTAGGAGTAGGAACCCCCCCCCCCCCCAAAAAAAAAGTCAGTTAACTTCAGTCATGCTTTGTTCTTTTGTTCTCCATTTTGAATTTCTTGATGTTTGAAGACAGTGCTCATAGGTTGTCCCGAAACTTCGGTAAGGAATTACCACTCTACACTAACATCCCAGATCTAACATGGTGATTTGGCAATGCAGTCCTTGGTATGGTCTGGTTCAGAGCGAACTGGTTTGACACAGTCCGCTTCAGTGCTTCACAGGCAAATTTAAGACAACCTCTCACATTTAAGCACCAAATTTAGGGAAAAATCTTCATCTTGCCTTCAAGTAAGTAAGGTATATTTTACATATACCATGTTGGCAGTTACAGTTAATTTTCTTCCTTTGTGACAGCAGTGTTTCTTATATGACAAATGCAAGGAAGCACAGTGCAGAATTAAACTACATGAAACGTGAGGTTCTCATAATGGTACTGATATGGTCAAACAGAATATAACATCACATATTTTGACAGACAGATAATAGTGTTCTGGAATAACCTGCTGCCTCCATCTGCTGGGTAGAGGATGGATGTACCAGGCTCCTCCAAAATGTTGTTACATCTCTGATATCAAATTATAGAGAGTCATATCTAAGTGACCATACAATTTGAAAATTACAAGTATAGAAATAAATTAAGGCCATTTTCCATAAATTATTACTTTTTTTTTTAAATTTTCTATATTAATCTGAGATTGTTATTATTTGTTTAAGATACCATATTCAGAGGGCCGCAAATTTTACTGTAAATGCAGATTTCCATTGCATCCAGCTTTTACTGTAGCACAAATTTACCTTCTTTTCTCTGGAAAGTAAGAAAATCAAAATTATGCCAGTATCTGCTGTGTGACAAGTAATGAACAGCTGACAGTAATACCTGGTTGCTTCATCCAGTATTAAGATAGCAGGGTTTTTCAGAAGCGCTCGTGCAATAGCAATGCGCTGTTTCTGCCCTCCTGACACTGTCACACCCCTTTCACCAACTGATGTGGAGTAGCCTTCTGGGAAGTTTTGGATAAATTCATGTGCATTTGCCAATTTTGCTGCCTCTATAACCTACAAAGAGGAAATAAATTCCACACAATATTAACAACAGGTGCCTCAAAAATATGTTCACAACAAACTTGTCCTACGAGGGACATTCAGTAATATCCGGGGATGTGTAATATTTGTATTTATTACTTCAACAATACATATCCAACAAAGTAAGGAATAACAGAGAAACCCTCTACTTCTCCATGATTTCTAGTGTCACTCAGGCATCTGTCAAAGTGACACAGAGTCCATTTGAATTCAGTGGAGAAGATGTTATGGCTCACTGTTTGGACCAACCAGTACACCTCACCCTCCACTTTGTCATCACACGATAAGGTTTTCTTTCAATGCTGCCCCATGGACCATGATATAAAGAAAGTTTGCCCTTTGTGTCCTGAATTGCCAGTCTTTCATGCAGGCTGCTGGGAACATTCGGACATATACCATTAAGCCGAAGACCTTACACCTAATGGTTTGCGTTTCTGTTGGTCAATGAAGAGGCCTTCAAAGAAAAACACTTCTGGCATCATCATACAATAAAAGGCAAGGTATGATGGATAACACAAGCACTGAGCCTTTACTACTACTTCACGAGAATCAAATGTTCTGAATCATTGGAACTCGTGTTGAAATTGGTCAGGCAATTATGTGGAGACAGGGTCTGCCCATTATTTTGGACACGTATGTTGAAATACTCATAAATATAACATATCTCCATGGGTGATAGTGAACACCCTACTGACATATTTGTTTGGAAAAATGCTATATAATATATTAAATAACCATTGTACACGTGTTGATTACAAATTCTACTTCATTTCTACAGCTTCAAAAGTTGTTATGGTAAAGGAAAAAAGATCCACATCTAGTCACTGATATTATTTTGAATAAAGGTGCACACTACCAAGTCACCAGATACTCATTTTGTAATCCATAAAATGTAAACGGACCAAAGCGCACAACATGATGTAAGCCTTCTTTTGCCTCTTGGATTGGAAAACAGTACAAATGAGAAGGCTGCAAGATTTATTAAACATGAAGGGCAAACATCCCCATGTCACACAGTACTATGTGATACGTTTTGAACCACATAAACACCCCCTGAACCTCAGAGTTTTGGGACGCAATTTACTTTCATCCACACCATACAGCTATGCTGTTAATCAGTTTCACCATCTTAGTCTTCACACACCTAAGAACTTGCCTTGCACTTTGTTGTTACACAACAAATACATTACCAGTGTGAAAAAATGCATTTACCAACTTTACTTCTGGATATTGTTCTTTGAGCAAACACTCTTGAACGATGCTGTATGCATCGGAAAAAGAAGAAGTTAGCCTACCACTTGGCTATCTAAACAGTATCTTGGGACACTGGGATACAACACTCTGTATGGCCGTAATGTTGGAGGAAAAATTCAAATTGCCTTATGGTGAAATAAAAATGCAACTATTTGAATGTGTAGTCATATTTCTGTTGTCATAGAATGTGTAAAACAAAATTTACCAAGGACAACATGCACCAAAGTCATACCTAGAAACTTGATTATCAAAATACATGAATACAGAAGTTATGTGTATACCACAGTAAGAGACCTCTTAAAGCATTATGGTACTACCTCACTGTCTGACGCACTGGGTTTCCCATAACGAATGTTCTCCATGATGCTGGTAGCAAATAACACTGGTTCTTGATTTATGAATCCAATACAACTTCCCCGCAACCATGAAGGGTCCAACTCACGAATGTCAATGCCACCAACAGTGATAGACCCTTCATTAACATCATAAAACCTGGATCAGAGAGATATATAAATAATAAAATGAAAGAAGGGAAATGCACGGTACTGTACCATTGTATCTCTCAAGACGTAAAAATGTTGTACTGTCAAATGGAAGGAATGTGGCAATGGGTTATGGCTTATTCTGTGATGCTATTCCAGAAGTTTTCTGATGAATCAACAAGAAACCATGCAAATCTCAGTCAAGATAGCTAGACTCACGCCAAGAACTGAACTTTGAACTTCTGAAGACATTTAGGGACAGTTAGTGATCTCACCAGTAGGAAGTAGGAAGGCCCTCTTCAGGACCAATGTGAAGGAAATGATGGGTTAAATGAAGTATGTACCTTGTTATTCAGTGTACATTCATCCATTCATCCACATTGTGTGTAAGGGGCTTCAGTGCAATAATGAGAGAAAACTGCATTCCCTTTTCATGCTGTTGGAATGTTGCATGATCTACCTACACGACCACAGTGTCACATCACAGAAGGTAATGATCTAAATCACCAGCATGTAGACTACGTCGATTATTACACTTATTTTCAACCTGTTGGTCATAGGATGCCTTTTATATGTCACCAATATAAAGTAATTGAAATGTGCTGAATTAAGTGAAATAATCAATCCAATAAGTCACTTCTATTTAAACCCATATAACAAAACTGCTCCAGCTACATTTTTTCTGCCACACAACTGGACATTTTTTGGAAACAGATAGCAACAGCAGTGAGATCAATCACCTATCCTGCAAGTGGGTTACTAATTTAAGTCCTTCAGAAAACTGAGTCACAAGTATAAAAATGTTGAAAATCCCACTCTTCTGAAGCTTCTGTAGGTGACAATCAAGATTCTCAAGGAGAAGACTGTAAAATTACCCCCTTCTGAAATGTGACGCCGTGTAATCTGGTATAAAATTACTAATGGTGAGGGGGGACACACTGCCTAAAATTTCTACCCTGAAAATGGAGGCACTACATTGTTTCAAAACACCAATAAATTTTTAACAGACTCATATCTTGGAGGAATACACTTACAACATACCTCTCTAAAAGAGCTGCAACTGTTGATTTACCATTGCCCGAGGATCCTACAATGGCAACTGTTTTACCAGCAGGAAGACATAAGTTGAAGTTCTTAAGCACCACCTGTTCAGGAGTGATGGCATTGCGGATCAGGAGCTCACAGGTATAAAAGTCAAGTACAGTAACTGTTTTCTGTAAAATCTCACTATTTTGTTTCTAGATTCAGTGAGCTTATGATAGAATTAGGACAACCCTTTTTAAAATAATAAGGATTAGGACTGTGACTGTGGTCTACTTTTTTGAATCTTAAAGAATACCATAATTACCTGAGTGTAAGATAACTCTAATCTATGACAGCTCCCCAGATAAACCATGTGTGCAAAGGGCAAATGCATTTATCCAAAACTAAGATGATGCCCAGAAACAGAACTTCTGCTAAGAAAAATATTTTACTATTAATTGCATACACTTAATACACGAAGCATGTTAGATTCTATCTACCTTTACCAGTGTCACCATCTACATCTTCACAGTCAGTGCCTTCTTTTTCCTCACGCTAACTCTTTAACATTCCCATCCTCTTCACTTCCATTCCACAACATATCAATCTAATCCATTCCATTTCATATACAGCACTTCTTAAAACCCTTCACAATCACTTCTGGTGAGATGTGCTGCCATGCTGTTATGACACTCATTGAATGAATAATAAATTTATATTTCTTGGTTTGTAAACTTACTTGAACCCACAATTTTCTCTACAGAATGTGCTAGTGGTGGTGTTAAGAATTTTAAATACATGTGTTCTGGATTTCTGTGTTTTTCTGTGGTCTGATCAGTCTGAGTTCATGGCTCTTTTTATGGTTTTCAATTTGTGGTTTGGTCCAGGTTTTATTTTGAGCCTTGTAGCTAATTTTAAATATTCAATAGCCATTTTTCCTGTTACAATACTGGACTAGATTTGTTCTTAGGCGCATGTCACAACAAGTTACTACAAATGAAAAACCACAGCTACATCAGCTCTGGTTTGTCATTATTTTTCCACCAAACTCTGACAACAGAGTCCCTAAGTTTGTGGCAGCAAATTCCTTCAAAATGTCGATAACCATCCACCAGACTGCATATTTTCACAAACCATATGGTCACAATCTAAATAACATATACAATAGTCACTTTTATTCACCATGGCCTGTTCAGATTGCCTGAACTCACCTGCTGTGGTCTTGTAGGATATGCAAATGTAACATTGCTAAATGTAACATCTGCAATCAGAGAATGGTATGGTATTCTTTTACCTCCTGCAAGAGGCATTGATGTTTCCAAGTTTATAAACTGAAACAATAAAACAAGGTTAAGTTATCAGTCATGTTATTTATTTTGGAACTTATATTTTATATGGAGGCAAATAAATTTTGATGCTGAACTGCACATGTCGGAATGCACAACTGCTAACGCAAACATACACATACACACAAATAAATAAACTTCTTTGTTAAAACATAAATCTGATAAAAGCGACATGGTTCAAGAGGTAAATGCTTCTAACCTAAACATGGTAGGTGAAGTTCTAATCATGACTGCGAAACAAGCTATCCTGACTGTGGGTTTTTGTGGCTTTTGTGTCTCCACAAATGCAAGAATAATTTCTCACTTTGTCCCAAAGACTTCATGCAACATCCTTGCTAATTCGGTATTTGCTAATCATCCTACCATTCAATGCCACAATTTAATTACACTGGGTGTCTTTAAATAAAACACAAATACACAGAAATACAAAATTGGTGTGACTGATAGTTGGTTCTCATGTAATTTTTGACAATATGAAGAAGAAAAATTCTGACAAAGAACGTCCAAAAATACTTAAAACCCAGAACCTAAAAAATGCTGCAACATTTTGTACTGTTACTTACTTACTTACTCCATGGTGCAGAGTCCTTCTTGAGAAGCCAACTGGTTTGCAGCTAGTCAAGAAATTCCCCACATTTCATGGAACCCGAAGGTTCATTACCGTACTCACAAGCGTCCACCACTTGTCCCTATCCTGGGCCAACCCAATCCAGTCCACATACCCACAACCCACCTCCTGGAGATCCATCCTAATATTATCGACCCATCTACGCCTAGGTCTCCCCAGCGGTCTCTTTCCCTCTGGTTTCCCCACCAAGACCCTATACGCCCCCATTTCCTCCCCCATACGCGCCACATACCCTGCCCATCTCATTCTTCTCGATTTTATCACCCGCACAATATTGGGTGAGGAGTACTGTTAGAAAATAAAATACATATTTTCTTTTAAATCAATGCTGTCTTAATCCAAATTTTCATGAGTCATTTGTGTATGTGTATGTGCATAATTTTCACTCTATCACTATATGGGAGTTGTACTTACTTCAAACACTCTTGCTCCTGCAACCAGTCCTTTAACTACCTGACCAAACAGAAGAGAGAGTTGAGTAAGAGAGCGTTGAATTGTTTGTGTCGCCACAAGGAATGACATTAGTTCACCAGGTGACACCTGGTTATTGGATACTAAGTATCCTCCCATATATAGTGTTGCCAGAACCATCCCATTGAGAAACAGATTTGTTCCAGCCTAAATAAAGAAAAATAAGAAGTGCAATTTTATTATAATCAATACAGATGAATAACAATACATATTATGTGCACTGTTTAAAATACAGGAATTCTCTGCTATAATGCACTACACCTTGTTGTTTCACTACTGTGCTCTTGCCAAATGCCTTTTGTTTACTTTGCAAAGAAATGTTACATGGCTGAACTATTTTCTGAGTGCTTGCATTTATGTTACTGCCACTGCTGTGCATTAACTGATGGCCAAGTGCAGTCTGTTGGCATTAGCAGCTTGTCAGGTTGAGTTCAGGATGCCCTATATCTGATTCGAAGGGATGACCATGTTTCTCAAGTAACAATCTATGCCAAATTATGTGGTATCTGTCATGTCTTACCTTGTGTGTTTAGTGTAATGTGGTTATTTTTTTGGATTCTCTTGGCAATAATTATTCATGATGAGTCAAAATCACAAAAACCCATGTGTGAAAACAAGCTTCTGTAATAGTGCATAGGAAAAACTTGCCATTATCACTGCAGTTGAATGTCATTAGATATAACACAACCAGTTCATTATTTGCCACACATGTAACTTATAGACTGACAATACAATCTGTTTCAAAAAATAAATACAAAGTCAAGGAATATGGAAAGATAGCAACTCCTTCAAGGGCTTCACAATTGAATAGTACTCTGTGTACTTCTAATAATTAATATGATTTCAGTATTAAAATACACCTGATGATGGGAATAAATTATCACTGAAACAAAAGCCAAGAGTACAAATTAGATCTGTGAACAGTAATTGTAATAGAAAAAGTTCCACATTTTGTGCTGTTTCATTTAGTGCTCTGTTTTTCTGGAACAAATTAAGAGCACTAAATGATGGATGCCTGTAATCCATGCCATGATAAATAAGCAAAGCTGAAAAACAAAAATCAATTAATAACACAAAATTTTCACACATTAAACACCAAAATAAGAAGACAGACTATGAATATATAATGTAACACTGTAGTGTGTTAGCGTAACATTTATACCTACTTGGCTATTCTACCAGTCTGATACCATTTCACTCAAATGGAACACTTCTGTGTGATTTAATGTTGCCAGCAACAATAAAATGCACTTTAGATGTTCATATGAAGTGTTTGATATTCTTGCCAAATTTTAACAAAATTTGGATTTTCCCTAGATTTCACAGAAGTAATCAAAATTAAATGTGAAGGAAATCTGTCCAGTGGGAGGCATGCTGATACATGCAGACAGATGGTCAAATGGGCATGACACATGAAACAGGTCCTTTTAGTGACTATGCAAACATGCCTAAAAATAGTGATAACAAGAACTGGGCAAGAAGACACAAATTTGAAAAATGGCAGATCTTGTAACTCTTTCAAAAATACCGACAATGTTTCCTATTTGGGTAATAAAATTCCATACAGCAGCATAATTCAATAATAAATTACAAACAGAATGTGTGGATATGGGAGACCACTGCTACAGATATTGTTTGGAATTGGTGAAGGTCAGAAAACTAATATTACATGAAAATATTATGTGGTGAGATATCAGGTTCTCACAGCTGTCTGTATTCATATTACCGTCTTCTGAGATGTGACACACTGAACATGCACATGGACATGGTCGTGGAGAGATCTAATCACATAAAAATGAGCCAGAAGAAAGTTTTTATGGAGTATTAAAAATATGAAAAAGTGTTACAATCTCCAAACCAGGGCAATAAATAACTTTTGGAGGTAAAACGCTACGACAAAAACTGATGGAACTAAGGATACAATAGTATGGGTAGATATTACACACAGACGGAAATCAGATTAATTTAAGAGCACGAAAAGCGAAGGTATAAAATACAACCACTAAGCACTAAGTGTGTGAAGGAAGGTATAAAAACTGAGTAGGGTCAGGCAGGACTGGAAGAGAGTTCATTACAAGACAAGCATCATCAAATGTAAATGGATGACGATAATGATTACAATGTAATCAGAAGTTGGCTGCAAAAATTTGAACTTCAGCTTCACATGCTCAGTCATCACATTCTAACATTTTATTAGCCTACTTTCCAGAATAGTAAAGGAGCTTAACAGCAAGTGACTCGGCCAGTCTTCCTTCCAGGGCAGTTACTTATATCTGTTTAGTGACCTAAGGTGTTGGTTCAGCCAAACTGATGTGAACCAGCTCCAGAACACTCCTGGATATAATGGTCAACAATTTAAAATCGTTAGGGATACAAAAACAAGATAGAGGACTGGTACAACACATCACTTTAAGTTTTTAACTTTTTGTGGAAGTATAAATCCAGTCCTCAACCTACAATACTAGACTCATATGAGTGGCCAGTGTCTCTCTCAGCTGTTTTACCTCTAGGAAAAAGAGTCCCCAGCACCCAAGATAGGACAACATATGGGCTCCAGAGCCATTCTGAATGATCACTCCACTGGAATCTGAATCACAGTTCTCTGGTCAACAAGCCATTGGCCTAATCACTATTGTCACTGATTTACTCATAAAAAAATGGAGCCAAAGTTTGGAAGATAATGTTAGAATGGATCTTAGAGGAACAGTTCATGGATTCAGTTGATTCAGTAGTGTGACCAGTGGTGGATTTATGCGAACATGGTAACAATTCTGAACAAATGGAAATTTTTGTTCAGCTGAATAAGTACAGTACAAGCATATGAAGGTAATATCTGAGGCTAGTTTGTTATTTAGCCATTACCTGAAACAGTCCAATTCCAAAACCCAGACGCAGGTTGAGGTGACTTGCATCATTAGACTGCTGGGAGAATAACTCACACTCTTCGCTTTCCATGGCAAATGCCCGCACTGTACGAATGTTGCTGATAGCTTCTTCACCTACACTCGTTGCTTTAGCAGCCTATAATAGGCAAGAAACAAAATATTGCATTCCCTAAGTCCCCTTCTCAAGTGTTAATGATATTAACAGAATCAGCCTACATTATAAACAAAATGTTCTGCCTGTGTCACCAAATGAAATTTTTTTTTCTGATTTAATTTTTAGCCTGCTTCTGTAAAGTATGAAATTAAGAGGATGGGTCATTGGTGATTAAACATTAATTCATCCTTTTCTCCTTTACTGGTTACATTACAGGTGAGTAATTAGCACCAGAGCCCTGAATTTGATAGATTCCTAATTTGATTCTCATCCCAGACATCAGTTATACTGACTGAGATTTTTAATAGCTTTCCTTCCATGTAAATACCGAAAAGGTAACTTCAAATATGACATGACTGCTTCCTTTCTCATCCTTTCCAATTTATGATTTACAGCAGTCTAACACTACACCAACTTTGACCTTCAACACAGTCACATTTTTGACCAAATAATCACTCTTTTTTGACTGCCAGTTTATGTGATCTTTCCCTCTAGTGATGAAGTTAGGAATGAGTGGCGGCTATACATGTACTCCCCATGTTTGACTTCATGGCATGCACAGGATTAATGTTACATTTTTACCTTTACAGTATGCCTGACATATTTTAAGCCAAAGGTTCATCTTCAAGGGGTTTGTTTTCCATAAATACTGAGGTTATTTTAGAGTATGGCAGTGGCATATGATAACTGCCCCTTTTTAAAAATTGTGCTCCGCTCTTAATTGCAATTCCTGTTGCATGTATCATATTCCATTAATGCGTGGATAAACAATACAAACAGCCATGCACCATGTAACTCACCAAGTCTATACATGATATGCATGCTAGTGTTACATAAAATGTCCCAATTCGCATGCTGTTAATCTTGTTTCCACTCTTGGGTCATACCATATCATGGATGGATGATTTTCTAACAATTTGGAAAAACTGCTTGCCTCTAGTGAAGTGAGTGTACACTTCCAGCACTATAAATATCAGCATCATTCTACTCAGTTACTTTGCCTTTAAGTTTAGAGCAGCTAGGGTGCTAAAGTACTGGCAAATCAGCTCACTACAACACTGTATCATTGCTCAAGAGTGGAAACAAGATGCACAAAATAATATTTGAGATTTGTTGCTTATAACAAAATAACATTATTTTCTTATGATTTATTCAGATTTCATTTTATGCAAATCTTGTTAGTCCTTGTGGGCTACAACGAACATCATAATGAATTTTTGGGTACCAATAAAAAGCACAAAACCTCTTGATTATTTGAATGAGTATTAGTTCTCAGAAACATGGTGTGACAAGCTCGGGTTATCATTTAATCCCAACAAGACTGGGCTTGTTGCATTTACGAGAAGAAGGAAACTCCCAGGATTCTTTGAACCACATTTTTTGGGATGACCTTACACTGCTCTATGTTGGTCAATTATCTTGGAGTAACCCTGGTTTCACAGCTGACCTGGAGGGAGCATGTGGCTGTTAGGGTGAAGAAGGCTCACAATCTGCTGTGGGCCTGTAGGAGGGCCTATGGTGTGACATGGGGCCTGGGACCCAGGGTTGTTCATTGGCTCTACATCTCCATCATAAGGCTATCCATCACTTTTACATCCTTCATATTGTAGCCTGGTTGTCAGATGGCCAGTGCCAAGAAAAAACTAAGCAGAGTTCAAAGACTAGCATGCTTAGGGATGATGGGAGCAATGTGCACCACTCCCACCAATGCTGTGGAAGCACTTATTTGCCTCCCCCCCTGGAGCTAGTGGTACAGAGTGAGGCGAGGTTGGCTGTGCATCATCTCTGGAGTCTGATCTTACCTACATCCCAATCGAAGACATAGCAGTATTTTGATGCAGCTTCAGCAGTCAGGTCCCTTATTTAATATGGGAGTATATGTTATGAGGCCAGCATTCAATTTTGAACCCAAATATAGGGTTACTATGCTGACTTGGGAAGACTGGACTAAAGGAACTGGCACTCCTCCTGTAGTCAAAGGGCTCATCTAGTTTACAGATGGGTCCAAGATGAAGGAGGGGACCGGGGCTGGAGTCTATGGGCAATCTGCGGGAAGAAGGCTCAGTTTTTCTCTAGAAGATATGCCACAGTCTTTCAGGCTGAGATATATGCTATCTTGGTATGTGTTTATGAAATTCAATTTCAGAGCAGACCAGAGAAGTATATGAGTATCTGCTCTGATTGTCAGGTGGCTTTGAAAGCTCTTCAGGCCATCAGAACAACATTTCCATTGGTCCAACAGTGCCAAAAGGTGTTGAATGATATCTCTACCCAGCATGCAGTGGAGCTGTACTGGTCCCTGGATATTCTGGGGTATGAGGTAATGAGATGGCCGATGAGCTCGCAAGGGACAGCTCTGTTCTAAAGTTTGTCACACCAGAGCTGGCCTAGGGAGTCTCTAGGCAGGATATATGAAGGATTAGACATTGGTTGGTTAACCAGCATTGGATATGGTGGTGAGGTCTTGGTGACACCCAAAAACAGGCTTGAGAGTTAATTTCAGGACCCTGTCTGGGTGCCAAGGCTAGGGTTCTGTCCTTTAACAGGACACAATCCAGGGCTGTTACTGACCTTCTCACTGGACATAATACCCTGAAGAGACATCTTCACCTAATGGGGCTGTCAGACAGTCCATTGTATAGGAGGTGTGGAGCAGAGGATGAAACCTCTTCCCACATTCTTTGCGAGTGTGAAGCTTTGGCTTCACTCAGACATGTGTATCTGGGCTTCTTCTTCTTGGAGCCCGAGGAAATTAAGAGTACAAGTCTGGGGGCCATCTGGAACTTTAGTAAAGCAACAGGGCTCCCATAAATCGATATGAGGCACAATGGGCCCATCAACTAAGGCCTAGGTGCATCAGGACCATAAGGTCTTGAACCCAATCACAAATCAATCAATCAAGCAATCAATTAGTTCTCAGGAAGAATCCAGCTCCCCGAAATCAGTTTATTATACTGGTTGATGCTAATAAAATACCTGAGCCTGTGCATCTCGTGATAGCTTACGAAGCAATGAACCTATCAAAGTTCCTGTTACAATCACTGTTGGGACAATTAAAAGCATTGTCCAGGTCATCTGTGGTGAAATTATGAATAGTGACACACCACAACCAATTATCTGTAAAAACAGAAAATCACTTGGTCAATACTCATTCAATGAATAATACCACAACAAGTATGAATCAGAAGAACCTAGAACTGATCTCCATACCTGTGTAAAACTGCGTAATCCTTGGGAAATACACAGCTTAAATGCACTTTTGAAATCTTGGACATCAGAGGTCAGCCTAAGAATAGAGAGTTATATATTTATATATAAAGAGATATACTTAAATTTCCATGTTACATATTCAAACACTCTAACTCCAAAAATGCACTTCTTGAACCAAGAACACCATGCATCAGCCTAAAAACAAACACCTGCTTATGGAAACACATGGATATTCTGAATGGATATGTTCAAATTCTTAAAAATGAGGGTAATTGTTGAAGAGTTACTAGTGGACTACCTATTTGCAACTGTCAACTCTCTAGACCAACCAATGGCTCTCATTATTTAAGTCAAAATAACCAAGGATGTAGAAAAGTACAGAATTAACCCCTTGGAATTACATGTCTGGTGCGATCTGCAGAAGAAAAGAATTTAACTTAGGGCTGTATAGGCCATAATTTGCTGTCACCATCTGGGAACGTTAAGTGCATTAAGCATCACACTGTGCATTACCAATATGTAATGTTCAGCACCAAAGGGTTAAAAGCTACAAAATTGGTACTTTTACCACATACTATTTGCTGGTTATTTCTCAAGTGCACCCCAGCCTGATGCAGATGATAATTTATGTCCAACTAGACAATGGCTATAGAATCTTTTCCTCAGGTGGGGTTACCCATAGGGCAGATTCTGCCACCAACAAGAGTAGGGGATTATGAGTGATAACTGGCAAATGCAGAATTTCTACCACAGGAGGATGAACAGGAGGAGGAGGAGGAGGAGGAGAAGCAGAAAGGACTGGAATTCTTCACATTCCCAAAGCTCTTTTCTTTGGTACGGGTGAAGGTCTGTACACGTGAATAATATAAAAACCTGGACACATGTAACAGGGGACTGTTTTCAAAAGCCTCATGAGAAGTCATGGGAGTTACTTTGAAACCAAGAAGTTCCCTTCTTGTTTACTACTGCCAGGGCAATCAAATTAAGGATAAGATACAGGGGCACCCAGAAATGCAGGTGGATGGGACACACACATAAAATTTTGGATGAGAGATATTACTGGAAGAAACCAGTTATAAAACTCTAGCTTGAATCCTAGAGAAATGTGGGGCAAAAATGGGAACTGGATTAATGGACTTAGGATAAAAGTAAAGTACCAGGCATCTGTGAGTAGTGAGATGACCCATAAAAAATAAAATTTGCTTGCACACCACACTTTTCATGTGCCTCCACAGACAAAAGTCTTGGGGGATGAGGTCTGCAGATCTGGGTGGCCAAGGTTGTTGATCACCATGACTGTTCTGTTGATCAGAAAATGATGAGAGTAGTACATTTCATAGACATACCAGGATGTGTACTGAAGCTAAGAGTGATCACTTAGAATAATATTTTAATTTCAGAGCAACAAAAAATTTGTGTAAGTGCTTGTACGACTATTTTTATTTTTAACATTCGGTTAATGGTTAATCCATAACCGATGAGAATTGCATTTATGTTTTTAACACATTTTTGACTGGTAGAGGTATGTGGAATCAGATAATGAATTTAAAACACTTAGTTGTGAATCAACCCCACATGTGTAAGTTTTGAGGTTTTCACAGCAGTGCAATCTAAGATTACCATTTTCTGGGATATAAAGCTGCATCGCTGAGCAAGTGGTAACTGACGTTTTGAACGAACATGTTGTGTACCATTTACACAGCAACACATCCCTGAAGACTAGAATCTTCAATCCCACATTTGCTGAGCAATGCCACAATCATACAAAGTACTTTATGTACAACATTTTTTGCTATAATCTTGGACACAAAAACATCCTTTGAGTAACTCAAGTATAAGAAATGGCATGCTCTTGTAACTCTTTTTCTTCCATCAATTTTGTTAGAATAAGTTGTATTTAATGTGTAAATAATATGGAAGAATGTCTTGTAAGTTAAATTTCACTTTTTTAGCAATTGCATAAATGTGACTGCCACAGTACTATGAAGGTGGACTGTGACAGCATAGTATATATAGCGACTTGCTACAAGCTGGATGGTCTGAGGACTGAATCCCAGTGGGCGCGAGATTTTCCACACATGTCCAGACTGGTCCTGGGGCCCTCCCAACTTACTATACAATGGATACAATGTCATTCTCAGGAGTAAAGCAGCCAGGGCATGGAGTTACCACCTCCTCCCAGCATCAAAATTAAAGAATGAGTACTTCTACTTCCCCTCTCTGTCTTCATGCCAGGTTACAGGGCAAACTTTACTTTTTACAGTGCTGTAAATTATCAGGTTCCAATACTGTGAGTTTCATGGAAACAGACCGCTAGTGTGCCCCACATTATTGAAGCCTTTATAGAGGGGGGCTCAGAATTTCTTCACAGATTCAAAAGCTCACCACATAAAAAAACCTGAACATATTTATGGACATAATTTCAAAAATTTCTTCCCATCTTCTTCTCTTTCTTTAACTATTTATAGCACCTTCTCGCTACAGTCTAATTTTAGCTTTGGTCTCATGCTTTAAAACCTGAAATTCATCTACACAGTGTTTAAAAATTCAGTTCCTGCATCATGGAAAATATGGTAACTCCATTAGCTATAACGATCTGTTGTAACCATTTAATAAAATAATTGCTGTTTATTCTCAGAATCACACAGAATACACATATGAATTTATGGGGAAAAAATGCAGCAGACTTTTAATGCTTAAACCAGTGGTACATAGAGCAATGGCTACTGATTCACAGGTTTTCTGAGTCTTTTTCTTACACAGGTGGTTGGCTCTCTAGACTGTTCATGGGAGAAAGAAAAAAAGAAGTGAGGGCTTTATGAACCAGCAAGGCCAGGGTCCAGCTGGTCTGAAGAACCATGTACAGCAATGGCAGTTACAGAATTATCATGTTCATTGAATAATAATAATAATAATAATTGCACTTATTCCATTAACAAACAAGTTGAACAGAGCTGATTGTGGGTATCAAGTACATGGAACTGAGAGGAAAATAAGTCACCTATTGTATATGGATGACCTGAAACTGCTAGGTAGAAATGAAAATGAGTTGAAGAACGAAATGA
>Ga0123354_10008367_pt1 | contig 15717 bp, 9 predicted proteins | sample TergutLab28metaG_2_FD_97872 | JGI IMG/M metagenome (GOLD analysis project Ga0123354, IMG submission 97872) | Labiotermes labralis P4 segment gut microbial communities from Petit-Saut dam, French Guiana - Lab288 P4 | ecosystem: Host-associated > Arthropoda: Insects > Digestive system > Gut ...
GATGTCTGCCACGTCTGCAAAAACGCCAACATTGTCCATGCGTGCATCGCAGATGTATACCGAAGTTTCCTGACCGTGTAGTTCCGCATTGCGTCCAATATTTACAGGGAAAGGAAAATTACGTATATTTCCTGAGACCTTTGCAGAAGCCTTTTTTTCTTTATTAATGTACAGGTTCATCTCCCTGCCGTCGTACACAGCCGCCACGTCGTGCCAGTGATATTCCCAATCGGCAGGAAGCGGAGCACAAATCGAATGTCGCTTGTTGGTATACAGGTAAAATTCCAGACAATCCTTACCTTTTTGCTGCACCCCGAATTGATAACTACCCTTGGTCAAATACGAGCCGCAGTCGCTGCTCAATTTTCGCGGAAAGACACGAAACATAATGGTCAGTTTATTGCCGGTTATTTCCATGTTATCCTGCCGGTAAACTTCCACCCACTGATCGTGTCCGTTCAGGTCGAGTACAGCGCTGTTACCGTCTTTCACAAGGGTAGCTTTTCCCATAAGATGAACAGGAGTATGGTTTGGCGAAACATCGGTAAGTTGACGTACCGGTTCGGTAATGCCTGTGCTGACAAAATCCCAGATAGCGCCGCCCATCAGTCTTGGATAAGCGTAAATCACATCCCAGAAGTCATCCAATCCGCCGCCGCCGTTTCCTGCAACGGAAAGGTATTCATCCATGAACGAAGGACGCCTGTCTGGATTATCCGATGGCAGACCTACCTCTACTTCCAATTCCAACGGAGTGGGATAGCGCGGACCGATAATATCTTCGGCAGGATGCGAAAAAGCATTGCCACCATACATCCAGTAGCGCGTGGGATCGTATTTTTTCCCTTCACGTATGGTTTCGGTAATATTTTCACCTTCGCCGCTTTCGTTGCCTGCGCTCCAAAACAGAACGCACGGACGGTTGCGGTCGCGTAATACCATCCTGCGAACACGCTCTTTGTACATTTCTGTATACTCAGGTTTTTCCGAAATCCATTCGGTAGCATGGGCTTCGGTTCCTGCTTCATCAATGATGTAAAGTCCATATTCTCCGGCTAATTCCAAATATTTGTTCACCGGAGGATAATGGGACGTGCGTACTGCATTGAAGTTGAAACGTTTCAAAATATCAAAATCTTTTCGTATCGTTGCTTCGTCCATCGTATGTCCTTTTTCAGGATCTTGCATGTGCGAATTTTGTGCATTGACCTTCAAAGGGACTCCGTTGAGGTAAAAAACCTCGCCGCGTATTTCTGTTTTTTTGAAACCCATGCGTGTCTGTATTTGGTCCTGTACCTTATTGCCGTCAGCCACTAAGGATAAGTCGAGCGTATATAGATAAGGAGTTTCTGACGTCCATTTCAGGGGATTTTGTATATCCTGAGTTAACGTTATTTCTTTCGTTTCCAATGGATTGATGTTGAAAGGCTGACTGGAAAATTCGCTGTGTGTTTTATTGTTTTTATCTAACAATCTGGCTTTTACAGTATACGAAGAACTCGCTGCAACATTTTTATAATTTTTGATGAAAGAATTTATTTTCAACTTGGAATGGGTGTAGGTATCATCGAAATCGGTAATGATTTGCCAGTCGAAAATACGTATTGTTGGTGTCGAATACAGCCATACATCGTCGAATATACCTGCCAGCCGCCAATAGTCCTGACCTTCGAGATAATAACCATCCGAATACTTGACGACCAATACAGTCAGTGAATTTTGACCTGATTTCAAATATTTAGTGATGTTGTACTCTGCCGGTTCCTGAGCGCCTTCATTATATCCCGCTTTTTCGCCATTAACCCAAACGAACGAAGCGGAAGCCACCTTCTCGAAACGAAGAAACACCTGTTCGCCTTTCCAATTGGATGGAATAGTGAATGTACGCCGGTAGATGCCTGTCGGATTGTATTCTTTAGGCACAAAAGGCGGATTAGGCTTGAATGGCGAAATTACATTACGAAAAAGTTTATCGCCATATCCCTGCATTTCCCAGTTGGATGGAACCGGAATTGTCGCCCATTTTCTGTCATTGAAGGCTGTTTCGTAAAATTTTTCCGGCAGGTTTTCCGGTGTTTCACTCCAGTAGAATTTCCAATCGCCGTTCAACGATTGATGTTTTTCAGGAATATAATACGCCCTGCCTTCTTCCTGATTTTCCTCAAATATCGCGGGATTCTCAATGTAATATGAGAGCGGTTTGCCAAACGGACTTTCCTGGGCAGTAACGGCAAAACAGGTTACTAACCAACAACAAGAGATGATTTTTATTTTCATTTTAGATATGGTTTTATTTCTCTATCCTTCAAAAATAGTTGGTACAAATATACAAATTCTGCATAAAAAAAAGCCTCACAGTTTTCTGCAAGGCTTTTTTTTCAGCGGACCCAGAGGAACTCGAATCCCCAACCTGCTGATCCGTAGTCGTAACAAGTATCATTTCAGAAAATTTCCCATATTTTCAGTACGTGTGTTTATTTCTGATATTCAATGCTTAATGCGATAATACATGTTTCATAAGATTTCATTTGTATTCAAATAATCGCTATATATGCGGGCAGATTTTTTGCCTGCATACATTGATTTAAAAAAAAAATTTTTAATGGGATAATTTTATCAAAAAATAAAAAAATATCGTATATTTGCAGCGTGAATATCATACCAAATTCGGTTGAAATATTTGGACTGGGGTGTCCCCGGTCGGAAAAGGGTTGCTCACAAGCAACTCTTTTTTTATGGATGTATCTTTAATCCGTGTTTCTTGCCATTTTGCGAATATATTTTTGGCTCAAGAATGTCAAAAGCAGTATTTACAGCATCTTTATCAAGAACATACCTTGTTATCGGGTAAGCGGCAATATCAGCAATTTGCAAACCGATAATGTCATCTCGTTTATCCTTAAATTCAAAACTTTTGAAATAGGATTTTATTCTCGATGGTTTGACGAAATACGTGCCTGTATCCAATACTCTATTATAATAATTGAGCAACGAAGTATCTTCTTTTTTTCCTCTTTTTTCAGCAATTGTGTGTAGTTCAATCTTATTCCTTTTTTGACTGTCAAGATAAAATACCGCTCGTTCGATGATATACGAAAGTGATAAGCCATAAACGTCGCCCAAGCGTCCGTATTTTCTAATGTAAGGCTCTTTCATAATGCTACAGGCAACAATAGAGTAGCTACAGTCTTCTATTATTGAGTTCAAATCATTATAGAACGACTTTTTTATTTCCAAATCAAAGAGAATTTCAAATCCCTTTTCACACTTTCGGATGTCTCTTGAGTGCAAAATGATTTTTTTATCACCCCAGTATTTTCGTTTCAATTTACCAATTTCAGAACACATACTGCAATAGTAGTCTGATGATAAAAGAATACCGCACAAAGTAAAAACAGGAAAAGAAGGGTCAAAATTTGCCAAGTTCTGATCACCGCACTCGTCTAAGAAAAGGTAATATTTATCCATTTGACGCCTACAAAATCAACCGCAAAGATACAGTTTATATTCGACACATTATATAACGTTCGATTATATCCAAACTATGAAAGTACTCCCACTTGTAGCGTTGCCCCGCACTTTGGACACTGGAAAACACTCGAATATTGTCGGGGAAAGGTTTTGTACCTCCTGGACGCCTGTCAGCCAGTGACTTTATACCGGCATTTCTACCGGTGAGATTCTGTGTTGGATTGCATATCCAATGGCGTAGGCTTTACCGGTTTTTGATTTTGTCCACACGAAAAATTTCAATTGAGGGCGTTGGTTTGATGGAAAAATATTATCTTTGAAAAGCGACGAAAAAGCAACATCGGCAAAGATGCGGGCAAATTGCGGGCGCAAATAAAAAAAGCCTCACAGTTTTCTGCTAGGCTTTTTTTTAGCGGACCCAGAGGAACTCGAATCCCCAACCTGCTGATCCGTAGTCAGCTGCTCTATCCAATTAAGCTATGAGTCCATAGTTTTTGAGACGGCAAAGATAAGTTAGTTTTTTGAAATATATACGATGATTGAAAAAAAATTGTACTTTTGTCGTCGTTTAAAATATATGATGGTATGGGAGTAAAAATGAAAATGCAAGAATGTGATAATTGTTTCATAAGCAAACTGATAACTATTTTTTTTTCAGTATTTTTTGTTTTCAGTATACCATTATTTGCCCAGGAACTTCCACAGTTGAGCCTGTTGGACGCTATAGCCGAAGGTTTGGGAAATAATTACAGCATCCTTCTGGCACGCAACAGCGAACAGATCAGCAGCAACAACGCCACGTATGGCAATGCGGGCATGTTGCCGTCAGTAACCCTTAATGGAACGGTAACTAAGGGTATTGCCAATAGCCGTCAGAAATTTTTTGGCAGAGATGAACTGCAGGAAAGGAACGGAGCCAAATCTACCAACTGGAACGGTAATCTGGCATTGGACTGGACGATATTCGACGGGTTAGCTATGTTTGCCAATTACGACCGGTTAAAAGAATTAGAAATGATGGGGCAGGAAAATCTGAAAGCATCCATTCAGCAAACTATCGCCTCAATTATGAATAGTTATTTCGACATTATCACCCGACAACAGGAATTAGATGCTACCGAGCACATCCTGAAAATATCTAAATTGCGCAAAATTAGCGCCAACGACCGTTTTCTGGGCGGAAAAGTTTCAAAAGTTGATTTGCTTTCGGCTCAGGTAGATTTCAACGCCGATACAGCATCGTACATTCAGCAAACAGAAGGATTGAGAAAGTCTAAAATACAACTCAACAAACTTTTAGCAAGAGAGATTGACGCTGATTTTTTTGCCTCGGATACCATCAACATAGATCAGACGCTTCACTACGGAAAGATTCATGATCTTGCGCTTGCTGAAAATCCAGATGTGATACTGTCGCGAATGTCGGTCAATGTGGCTTCTTTTACGCTGAAAGCAACGGAAGCTTCACGCTATCCAAGAGTACGGCTGACCTCAAACTATACCTTAATTAAATCGCAGTCGGCTACGGGGCAAATTGAAGAAAACCGGTCAGGAACGTTCAATTATGGCGCCACATTTAGTATGCCGCTATTCAATGGCTTGAACATCAACCGACAAATCAAAAATGCAAGATTGGACAGGGAAGCAGCCGATATCCGGCATGAACAGATACAGAAAGAGATCGAGGCGCAAGTAGCCACCGCATTCAGCACCTACGAAGTAAACCGTAAATTAGCAGATTTTGAAGCGGCAAATCTGGGGCTTGCTGCCGAAAATCTGGACATCTCCTTGGAAAGATACCGCTTAGGCGCTATTTCGGCTGTTGAACTGCGCGATGTACAACGCAGTTATATCTCGGCTACCAACAGGCTGCATATAGCCTCATTCAATGCTAAAGTAGCCGAAACAGCCTTGAAATTGCTTACCGGAGAGGTATTAAGAGTGGAATAAATAATCTAAAATCTAAAATCTAAAATTATTATGGGATTTTTCTCCTCTATATTTTTTTCGGAAAAAACCGAAGAAGACCAGCAACAGAAAGCCGATCACAAAAAGTTTGATATTCTGAAATATGATGGTATTCGTGCGCAACGGTTCGGCAAAACGGAATATGCCATCAAGTGTTTTACCGAAGCCTTGAAATACAAGGAGGATTTTGAAACCATGAAATACTTGATGAATGCTTATTACACGCTGAACAGGCACGATCAGGCGCTGGAGACACTGGATGCCATGGTCAAAACAGGCATTGATCAGGCAAATGTACTGTTATTGCGCGCAAATTTTCTTTTTATCATGGGAAATCCTTCCGGTGCAAAAGCGGATTGTGTACAGGCAATAGAATTGGAGCCAGATAATTACTCCGCCTATTTTCAATTAGCGAAAATACAACACGCCCTTGACGAACCGGATGAAGCGATCGCCAATATTGCACATATCATCAGTATCAAAGACGATTTTGCCGAAGGTTATGCGCTGCGTGCCACCCTCTATCTTTCCACAGGGAAAGGAATTGAGGCTTTGGCGGATATCGAAAAACTGATTGTACTGTCTCCCGAAGACGAAACGGCATATTTGCTTCGCGGTCGCATTCGCGAGTTTCTGGGCGACCCCGACGCTGCTCTTCTTGATTATCAGACGGCGGCGGAACTCAATCCTTTCAACGAAGAAGCCTACCTGCTTACCGGACAATTGATGTTAGCACGTGAAAAATACGTAGAGGCTATAGCGCTCTTCGACGAAGCAATTGAACAAAATGAAAATTTTGCAAAAATATACATGGCAAGAGCATTCGCAAAACGTCAGTCAGGCGATTTGGAAGGCGCTGAAGCAGATGAGAAAATTGCAGGCGAACTTGATCCTGATGAAAAATCAAACCCGTCTGAAAATAATTTTGATAACCTTTATAAGGGAAATGTCATTTAGAAAACGAACAAAAACCTCCTCATACAATCCGACAACCTTCAGGGGTTAAATTACCTTTTAATCAATGGTTTCAAAGGTAAAATTGACTTGGTGTATATTGATCCGCCATACGCAACAGGTGGAAATTTTACGATAACCAACGGCAGAGCTACCACAATCAGCAATTCTAAAAACGGCAATATTGCATATACCGACACATTGAGCGGCATAGATTTCTTTGAGTTTTTACGGGAACGGTTGATATTCATCAGGGAATTGCTGTCGGAACAAGGCTCCATATATCTGCATATTGATTACAAAATTGGACATTATGTAAAACTGATGATGGACGAAGTTTTTGGTATGGAAAATTTCAGAAATGATATTTCACGCATCAAGTGCAATCCCAAAAATTTTGATAGAATTGGTTACGGAAACATTAAAGACTTGATTTTATTCTATACAAAAACTCAACATCCGATTTGGAATGAACCTCGGAGAAAATATTCCGAAAAAGATTTGGAAAAATTATTCCCCAAAAAAGACAGGCAAGGTAGGCGATATACCACTGTCCCCATTCACGCGCCGGGCGAAACGGAAAAAGGAAAATCCAATCAACCGTTTAAAGGAATTTTTCCACCCGCAGGCAGACATTGGCGTACCGATGTAGAGACATTAGAACAGTGGGATAAAGATGGCTTGATTGAATGGTCGTCGAAAGGCAATCCTCGAAAGATAATTTACGCAGACGAACGGGAAGGTATGCGCGTGCAGGATATTTGGGAGTTTAAAGACCCGCAATATCCCGCTTATCCAACGGAAAAAAACGCTGAAATGTTGGATTTAATCGTAAAAACTTCTTCAAATGAAGGTTCTATTGTTTTGGATTGTTTTTGTGGCAGTGGTACAAGTTTAAAATCGGCACAGAAAAATCATCGTCATTGGATTGGGATTGACCAGTCAGATTTGGCAATACAGGTCACCAAACAAAAAATAGATGATATTGAAGGGGATTTGTCTTCTCAAATAACCGAATATGATTTTTTAGATTTGAAGCGTACAGAAAATTTGCATGTTTGTCATTCGTCCGAATATTTGCGCTCCACCGCTATTCTGTAAGCATTCGTCGTGTTGCAGGCAATTTTTCGGACAGTCCGCCACGAAAAAATTACCCCGCATGTAAAAAAAAATGCCAAAAAAGTTTTTTCAATCAAAATTATTACTACTTTTGCGCCCGAATTTTTAAAGAATGTTACGCACCTTAAATAGGACGAACGAATAAGCTTCCATTTTATTTGTTTGTTCCACAAATCATCTAAAAGTAAAAACAAAAAATGGCAAAAGAAGTAGCTGCATTAATCAAATTGCAGATTAAGGGCGGAGCTGCCAATCCCTCGCCTCCGGTAGGACCTGCTTTAGGTTCGAAAGGTGTGAATATCATGGATTTCTGTAAACAGTTCAATGCCCGAACGCAGACGATGGCAGGAAAGGTAATACCGGTTGTGATTACGGTTTATTCCGATAAATCCTTCGAGTTCATTACCAAAACGCCACCTGTAGCCGTCCAACTCAAAGAAGCCGCAAAAGTGCCATCAGGTTCCGCAGAACCCAACCGAAAAAAAGTCGGTTCGGTAACGTGGGAAGTGGTTGAGGCTATTGCCAAGGATAAAATGCAGGATTTGAATGCATTCACCCTTGAAAAGGCGATGAGCATGGTTGCCGGAACAGCCAGAAGTTTGGGAATAACCGTTACAGGCGCATCCCCATTGACCAAAAATTAAAGTTGACAGAAAAATGGCAAGACTTACAAAAAACAGGAAGTTAATACTGGAAAAAATTAACCCTGCCAAGACATATTCATTGTCTGAAGCTGCCGCCTTAATGAAAGACATCACCAGCGTCAAATTCGATGCGTCGGTGGATATAGACGTCCGTTTGGGCGTTGACCCCCGCAAATCGAACCAGATGGTACGCGGCGTCGTATCGTTGCCTCATGGTACCGGTAAGGAAGTTCGCGTGCTGGTACTCTGCACCCCCGACAAGGAAGCCGAAGCGCAAGCTGCTGGCGCCGAATACGTGGGTTTGGATGAATATGTCGAAAAAATCAAAGGCGGCTGGACTGATGTGGACGTCATCATCACTATGCCTTCCGTGATGGGAAAAATCGGCGCGCTGGGACGTATTCTCGGACCTCGCGGCTTAATGCCAAATCCCAAAAGCGGAACCGTTACCATGGACGTCGGAAAGGCAGTATCCGAAGTAAAGCAGGGTAAAATTGATTTTAAGGTTGATAAAACCGGTATCGTGCACACCTCGATTGGTAAAGTATCCTTTACGCCCGACAAGATTATTGACAATGCTAAGGAATTTCTCAGCACCCTGCATAAATTGAAACCGCAGGCAGCCAAAGGCACTTACGTGAAAAGTATCTATCTTTCCACTACAATGAGCCCCGGCGTAAAAGTAGAACCAAAATCATTCGACGAGTAAACTGTTAAACAAAAACCACAAGAAAAGTAATCATGCGTAAAGAAGAAAAAGGACAGATTATTGACAGCCTGGTAGAAGAGATTAACAGTTATCCTCACCTCTACATTACAGACGTATCAGGTCTGAATGCAGCCAATACCAGCGCGTTACGCCGTAAATGCTTCGAAAGGAACATCAAATTGGTGGTTACCAAAAACACCCTTCTGAAAAAAGCCTTAGACAACGCCAACGGCAATTACGAAGACCTCTACGGGGTTCTCAAAACCCCTACCGCCGTGATGTTCTCCACAGAGGGCAGCACACCCGCCAAATTAATCAAGGAATTTCGCAAAAAAACAAAACTCGAACGTCCCACACTCAAAGCCGCTTATGTGGAAGAGTCAGTGTACGTTGGTGCGGAAATGCTTGATGCATTGGTATCTATCAAAACGAAATACGAACTCATCGGCGACCTGGTTGCTTTATTGCAATCGCCCGCCAAGAACGTTGTTTCGGCGCTTCAATCCGGCAAGCATATCCTCGCAGGATTGATGAAAACATTATCGGAAAAAGAATAATAAAGTTTAAAAATAATTGATAAATAGAATTAACCATGGCAGACATTAAAGCGTTAGCAGAACAATTAGTCAATCTGACCGTTAAAGAAGTAAATGAGTTAGCGAAAGTGCTTAAAGACGAGTATGGAATTGAGCCTGCAGCCGCAGCCGTTGCAGTAGCAGCGCCAGCAGCAAGCGAGGAAGCAGCCGCACCCGCCGAAAAATCAACTTTCGATGTAATTTTGAAACATCCCGGCGGCGCCAAACTGCAAATCGTGAAGTTAGTGAAGGAACTCACCGGACTCGGTTTGAAAGAAGCCAAAGATTTAGTGGACGCTGCTCCAAAGGCAGTGAAAGAAGGCATCTCGAAAGAAGAAGCTGAAAGTCTAAAAGCACAATTAGAAGAATTAGGAGCGGACGTTGAACTTAAATAAACCAACATACCGCTAAGGGTATTTTCAGGTTTAGGGAGCTTTCGCTTCCTAAGCCTTTTGTTGTTATAAATAGAAGAATGGAATTTCGTATATACTTGGATAGTTGTTTCCTGTAATCCTTTTGAATTTATCAATCAGTTAGAAATATGACAAATAGCGCTGTATTGTTGGACAAAGGCATGAGATGCCTTATCAACGAATCGGGAATTTTAGATGCCGAAAGATTTATGGCATTGATTTTAAGGGAGCCTTTCGATTATACCGAATGGAATATATCTGCGAAATAGGTCGTTTAGCCATTTTAGGCGCTGATGATGAAAATGATTTTTTGAGATTAAATATCTCAAAGTCAGAAATAAATCGTCTTTAAAAGCATAGAAAAAGTTGATGCTAATTTAGTTTTAGAATATACTTGAAACTAAACAAATATAATCAATTCATAATAAATTACATAGAATATTCAAAACAATCATATAATGTCAGTCATCAAAACCGAAAGAATAAATTTTTCTTCAACCCAGCATTCATTTGATTATCCGGATTTTTTAGAAATACAGTTACAGTCGTTTTACGATTTTTTTCAAATGGACACCACGCCTGAAAATAGAAAGGGCGAAGGTTTGTATAAAGTATTTCAGGAAAATTTCCCTATTTCTGACACCAGAAATAACTTTGTGCTTGAGTTTGTTGACTATTTCATTGACCCGCCGCGTTACTCCATTGAGGAGTGCATCGAGCGCGGGTTAACGTACAGCGTACCGCTCAAAGCCAAGCTGAAACTATTCTGTACCGACCCCGATCACGAGGATTTCGATACAGTGATTCAGGACGTCTATCTTGGAACCGTACCCTACATGACGCCCAAGGGTTCGTTCGTGATTAACGGCGCCGAGCGCGTAGTGGTGTCGCAGTTGCACCGTTCGCCCGGCGTGTTCTTCGGACAAAGCGTACATGCCAACGGTACAAAACTCTATTCCGCACGTATCATCCCTTTCAAGGGATCGTGGATAGAATTTGCCACAGACATCAACAATGTGATGTACGCCTACATTGACCGCAAGAAGAAACTGCCCGTAACGACGCTTCTTCGCGCCATTGGCTTCGAGAACGACAAGGATATCCTTGCCATTTTCAATTTGGCTGATGAAATGACAGTGTCAAAAGCGGCGCTTGCCAAATCCGTAGGTCGTAAATTAGCCGCCCGCGTACTGAAAACATGGGTGGAAGATTTTGTGGACGAAGATACCGGCGAGGTGGTTTCCATCGAACGCAACGAGGTCATCATTGATCGCGAAACCGTTCTCGAAAAGGAACATGTAGACATGATCGTCAGTTCGGGAACCGAAACCGTCCTTTTACATAAGGAAGGTCAGAATATTACCGATTTTGCCATTATTTACAATACATTACAGAAAGACCCCTGTAACTCGGAAAAAGAAGCGGTACTGCACATTTACAGGCAGTTGCGCAGCTCTGAGCCACCTGATGAAGCAACCGCCCGCGACGTCATTGACAAACTGTTTTTCTCTGACAAGCGTTACGATCTCGGCGAAGTGGGACGTTACCGTATCAATAAAAAACTCAATCTCGCCACATCCACAGAAACAAAGGTATTGACGCGCGAGGACATCATTGAGATTATCAAATACCTCATCCAACTCATCAACTCGAAAGCCGATGTGGATGACATTGACCACCTGAGCAACCGTCGCGTGCGCACCGTAGGCGAACAGTTGGCAGGACAGTTCAGCGTGGGACTCGCCCGCATGGCGCGTACCATTCGCGAACGTATGAATGTGCGCGACAACGAAGTGTTTACGCCAATTGACCTGATCAACTCAAAGACCCTTTCGTCGGTGATTAATTCGTTTTTCGGCACCAACCAGTTGTCACAGTTCATGGACCAGACCAATCCGTTAGCAGAAATAACCAACAAACGTCGTATGTCGGCGCTCGGTCCCGGCGGTTTGACCCGCGAACGTGCAGGATTTGAAGTGCGCGACGTGCATTTTACCCACTACGGTCGCCTTTGCCCTATCGAAACACCTGAAGGACCCAACATTGGTTTGATTTCTTCGCTGTGCGTTTTCGCGAAAATCAATAACCTCGGCTTTATAGAAACACCATACCGAAAAGTGGAAAATGGCGTTGTATCACTCGACGACAATAGCGTTATCTACCTGAGCGCTGAGGAAGAAGAAGGAAAAACCATAGCACAGGCAACTTTAAAAATTGACAAAAAAGGACGTTTTCAGGAGCCACGTGTAAAATCACGTCTTGACGGCGATTTCCCGGTACCCGACATTGCTGATGTAAACCTGATGGACGTAGCGCCCAATCAGATAGCATCTATTGCAGCCTCGCTCATCCCGTTCCTCGAACACGACGATGCCAACCGCGCCCTGATGGGTTCAAACATGATGAGGCAGGCTGTGCCTCTGCTTAAAACGCAGGCGCCTATTGTGGGTACAGGCATTGAACATCAGGTGGCTCGCGACTCGCGACTGCTGATTGTTGCCGAAAAAGACGGAACAGTGGAATACGTGGACGCCCGTAAAATAGTCATTCGCTACGACCTGAACGAAGATGAGAGGTTCATGAGTTTCGCCGACGAAGTCAAGTCTTATGAATTACAGAAATTTACCAAAACCAATCAGAATACCTGCATGAACATGCGCCCCGTTGTGAAAAAGGGCGAGCGTATCATGAAAGGACAGATACTTACCGAAGGTTTTTCGACCGAAAAAGGCGAATTGGCGCTGGGCAAAAACCTGAAAGTGGCGTTTATGCCATGGAAAGGTTACAATTTCGAGGATGCTATTGTCCTCAGCGAAAGAGTAGTGCAGAATGATATTTTTACTTCGTTGCATATTGATGAATATATGCTGGAAGTTCGCGATACCAAACGCGGTTTGGAAGAACTCACTTCCGACATTCCCAACGTAAGCGAAGATATGACCAAATACCTGGAAGAAAACGGGTTAATCATGGTTGGCGCACACGTTGAACCGGGCGATATTTTGATTGGTAAAATAACCCCGAAGGGCGAGAGCGACCCGTCGCCCGAAGAAAAACTCCTTCGTGCGATCTTTGGCGACAAAGCCGGCGATGTGAAAGATGCTTCGCTCAAGGCGCCCCCGTCATTATACGGCGTTGTGGTGGATAAAAAACTCTTTGCACGCAGCATGAAGGATAAAAAAGCCAAAACAAACGAGAAATCACTCCTTCAAAAGATTGATGAAGAGTTTAATAAACAGGATTTAGATTTAAAAACACGCTTGGTGGATAAACTCATGACCATGATTGGCGGAAGGTCTTCGCAAGGCGTGAAGGATTATTATAATGTGGAAATTTTTCCGAAAGGTTCGAAATTCACAGCTAAACAGTTAATGGAAATTGACTATACAAACGTCAATCCCGGAAAATGGACTTCGGACAAGGTAAAAAACGAACAAATCCGTGAGTTGCTTCACAATTACATGACCAAGTACAAGGAAATTGAGGCGATAGTCAAACGTAAAAGGTACAATGTTACCATTGGCGACGAACTGCCTGCAGGCATTATGCAGTTGGCAAAGGTGTATGTTGCCAAGAAACGCAAAGTGAAAGTGGGCGATAAAATGGCAGGACGTCACGGCAACAAGGGTATTGTATCGAAGATTGCCCGCGTGGAAGATATGCCGTTCCTCGAAGACGGAACGCCGGTGGACATCGTGTTGAACCCATTGGGCGTGCCTTCGCGAATGAACCTCGGACAGATTTACGAAACCGTACTCGGCTGGGCTGGACAAAAACTCGGCGTGAAATTCGCCACTCCGATCTTCGATGGCGCCAGCGTTGACGACATCAACAAATGGACGGACAAAGCCGGTGTTCCGCGTTACGGACGTACCTACCTTTACGACGGCGGTACAGGCGAACGTTTCGCTCAGCCTGCAACCGTTGGCGTGATCTACATGCTCAAACTCGGACACATGGTAGACGACAAGATGCACGCGCGTTCCATTGGTCCGTATTCGCTCATCACACAGCAACCTCTTGGCGGTAAAGCGCAATTTGGTGGTCAGCGTTTCGGCGAAATGGAAGTCTGGGCGCTTGAAGCGTTCGGCACTGCCAACATCCTTCAGGAAATCATCACCGTCAAATCCGACGACGTGGTGGGACGCGCCAAAACCTACGAAGCGATTGTGAAAGGAGACCCCATGCCTTCGCCGGGAGTTCCCGAATCGTTCAATGTATTGTTGCACGAAATGAGAGGGTTGGGCTTGAGTATCAATCTTGTATAAAAATACTTGTGTTTCACTTCTCTAATCTAACGTTGTATGTATCACATGCGACTCAAAAGATTTCTCATGAAGCAATGTGCCAGTGGTAAGCCCACAAGCACTTTAGCCATTTTTAATTAACAAGTCCCAAAATTTGACCATATAAAATCATTTTGAAAAGATGTCATTCAGAAAAGATAACAAAGCAAAAAGTACTTTTAAAAAGATAACGATTGGTTTAGCTTCTCCTGAAGAAATTCTCGAACGATCGAGCGGCGAGGTACTGAAACCGGAGACCATCAATTATCGAACGTACAAGCCCGAACGCGATGGCTTGTTCTGCGAACGTATTTTCGGTCCCATCAAGGACTACGAGTGCCATTGCGGCAAATACAAACGCATCCGCTACAAGGGAATTGTGTGCGACCGTTGCGGCGTGGAAGTTACCGAAAAGAAAGTACGCCGCGAGCGCATGGGACATATCCAACTCACTGTACCTGTAGCGCATATATGGTATTTCCGTTCATTGCCCAACAAAATGGGGTACTTGCTCGGGTTGCCTTCCAAAAAATTAGACGCAATTATTTATTATGAACGCTACGTGGTGATACAACCCGGCGTGAAGGCTACCGACGGTGTGAAAATGATGGATTTCCTGACAGAAGAGGATTATCTCGATATTATGGAAAGCCTGCCTAAGGAAAACCAGATGCTGGATGACAGCGACCCCAACAAATTCATTGCCGATATGGGCGCCGATGCGCTGTGGAAGATTTTGAGCCGTCTTAAACTCGACGAACTATCATACGAACTTCGCCACAAGGCAAACATCGAAACATCACAACACCGTAAAGCTGAGGCGTTGAAACGTTTACAGGTTGTAGAGGCTTTTCGCGAGTCGAGTGAAGTGAACCATCCCGAATGGATGGTTTTGAAAGTCATTCCCGTTATTCCTCCCGAACTGCGTCCGTTGGTACCGTTGGACGGCGGTCGTTTTGCCACTTCCGACCTCAACGACCTCTATCGCAGGGTGATTATCCGCAACAACCGCCTCAAAAGATTGATGGAAATAAAGGCGCCTGAAGTAATCTTACGCAACGAAAAACGTATGTTGCAGGAAGCAGTTGATTCGCTGTTCGACAACTCGCGCAAAGCCAACGCCGTAAAAACCGACGCCAACCGTCCGCTGAAATCTTTGAGTGATAGCCTAAAAGGTAAACAGGGTCGTTTTCGTCAAAACTTGCTCGGTAAACGTGTGGACTACTCGGCACGTTCGGTAATCGTGGTAGGACCGGATTTGCAACTTAACGAGTGCGGTTTGCCTAAAGAAATGGCTGCCGAACTTTATAAACCTTTTGTGATCAGAAAATTAATTGAACGTGGTATCGTCAAAACCGTCAAATCGGCAAAGAAAATCGTTGATCGTAAAGACCCCGCCGTTTGGGACATTCTCGAAAACGTTCTGAAAGGTCATCCCGTGTTGCTGAACCGTGCGCCGACGCTCCACCGTCTCGGTATTCAGGCTTTTCAACCTAAACTTATCGAAGGTAAGGCAATACAGTTGCACCCTCTTGTATGTACCGCATTTAACGCGGACTTCGACGGCGACCAAATGGC
>Ga0123354_10008368_pt1 | contig 15716 bp, 8 predicted proteins | sample TergutLab28metaG_2_FD_97872 | JGI IMG/M metagenome (GOLD analysis project Ga0123354, IMG submission 97872) | Labiotermes labralis P4 segment gut microbial communities from Petit-Saut dam, French Guiana - Lab288 P4 | ecosystem: Host-associated > Arthropoda: Insects > Digestive system > Gut ...
CTTCCGATCGCACTATGGCCCTGGGGTCGACTCAGCCTCTAACAGAAATGAGTACCAGGAGTATTTCCTGGGGGTAAAGGCGGCCGGTGCGTAAGGCTGACAACCTACCGCCATCCTGTGCCGCTGTCACCAAATCTAGGAACGTTAACTTCCTGGAACCCTCTGGACCTGTCCAGGCCTGTAATGGGACTGCTTTCCTTTTATCCTTTACCAAGCACAATCGACGACTGTGTTTTAGCATTAAATGTTCATTTTTGTAAGAAGTGCCCCTGAAGATAGCTACTATTATTAACCGAAACATGTAGGAGAGGTAATAAGTTACATGTTAACCAACAGATCTGCAGTAATGCGTGATTTATAGATTCTTTAAACCTTTGGATTCTTGACCCCTGAAGATGGTGCCGATAGGTTATCCCGAAACGTTGGTAAGAATTACCACTACTAGCTGCGTAACAACCCAGACGAGCACATTTCTCAGATTGCAATTAGTTTGCAATAAATATGTTTTTGATAATATCTATTGCACGGATTTTGTATGTCAGATATTTTAATTTCATTCCATTTCTCGTGGTTATTGCATTGCTTAGTCAGTATAGCGGCTATGGATGCGATGGACATTCCGGGTTCCGAATCTCGGTAGGGGCAACAGGGAAGTAAAGACACACATGTCATTATGACTTTTGATTATATAATGAATTAAATATGATATTAATATGCGTCTTGGTTCTGACGGCACCTGGAAACACGTCTGTACGATTAGGTTTGCGTCACGCCCAAACAGGATCCGCTTTAGAACTGAACCATCTTCAGAGCCTGAAATCGTAAGGGGGTTATAACATAGTCCTGTTCTACATGTTAGTCTTGTGGCTCGTATTCTGGGATTATCTTTCCGAATCTCGGCAGGAACATTTTCGTTTTTCCTACTGCTCTTCCTAAGTGAGCCCCTTAAGGGAATCTAGGCCGGCAGCTTACACCCATTACCGTTCTGCCTCCTCCATCTGTAAATTACCTTAGGAGGTGCAGCGTCGTCACATAGCCTACGATAATAAGGTAATATCCCGTGATTGATGGATTAAATCTATGAAGAATTAAAAGCACTTGGTCTTAGTGACACAGGACGTCGGGTATTCAAGTGTCATTATTCTAAAGGCACAGTGATACTGGTATCTGCCACCTGATGCAGCACTCAAACTATACTTTTCCTCACACACTGTCAAATTTATTCGTTTTTGATTCCCAGAAGAAAGAGCGATCATTTTCCTCTACAGCACCATCTATTGGTCTTCGACATGGAGACGAAGATATTTACTGAGTGTTAAGGACAGCAATTCCTTCTTAAAAAGGTAATATTAGGCCGAAGCTTATGAGATAACCATACTGTGTGTAAAAGTGTTACCTATTTTACCTATTTAACCAAATGTCCAATATTCACGAAGTTTTGTGAGCGTTATGATACTGGTGTAGGGTCCAACACTTCATCTGAATTTGCTACAGCAGGGAGAGTGAAGGCGGATGCGCAAACTATTGAACCGGGGCAACGTTGTTGTAACGCATTTAATGTTTTTGAAATGATGTATTGTATTGTATCAGACATTTGGAAAATATTCTTTCTAGTTAACATTTTTATAAAACGTACAATCATAATACTTTGCCTGTGCTACTTTCTTCAGTTCGCATTGTATTTAATATACATTTTAATCACACCTTTATAATACTCTAAAGGCAAAAGGGAAGGCCACTCCATTTTAAGGGGGGTAACGTGTTTCATTCCCTTTGCAAGTAGTTGAGGCAATGTGTGGATGCACTTAATGAGAGGGCATCACCGCCGCTTGAGTATTTTTGCTTATAAGTAATTTTCCGCCGAGGATTTAATTCCGATAATTTTCAGAACTAGTAAATTTCCCGATCCAGCATTCTTAGAGAATAAAGTAGAAACTAGAAAGTCCAGTCGATCTAAATGCCATCACTCATATTTGTTTATGTAAATGTGTCGGCAGTAGTGGTTCCGTCCTTCTCTTTCGCCAATAGTAGCCTCATATTCGCTAGGTAAGGGAGCAATCATCACACAAGTTTCCTGATTATGTGAGATGCATAGATCCGTACGTGTTTTGCAATTTGCAAGCCAAGTTCACCTACACGTGCTCGCCCATTCTAGTAAACCAACTGTTCCTCGTGTCTTTTCTCCGTTGTTATATGTTCCCGAATCATTTTAAATGCGCAGGACATCATGGCGAGCACTCTGCGCAGAAGCAGCAGCATTGTATCGTCTGTAATTATTTTCGTAGCTTTGTAGCCAAGCTTGTTTTCGTTACACTCATATTCGCAATAAGGCAGTGCTTGTGCGGTTGCCTGTGAAGTTAATAATTTAACTATTTTGTACACATTTTTAATCGGGAAGTCTCTTAAATAAAATAATTCAACGTTAGTGTTGCTTTTGTGCATTCCTCTGTCGTATGAACCTAAAACCTTGTATGTTTGAGAAGACATTGTTTTGACCAATGGACTCAAAATTTATACATATGAAAAAGTAAGAAATTAATTTTCAGATTTTCGTTTTATGAATGTTCACCCTAAGTGCAGTTATTGTGGAAGGAATTTCACTCGTAAATCGAGGAACTACTGAGTGTTTTTGAAACAGTTAATATACACAAGTTATGACGCATCCGCATATGCAACTTACCAGGAAAATAATTGTTATTTCTCGTAAGCAGTGTTACTGTGTATTGTAAGAGACACAAGCGTGAAACTCATTTCCGACTAAATATCACCTCGTCCCTCAGCCCATACCACTCCTTCAGCCTCTCTTTTCCACTTTGCTAACCCTTCATATTCAACCCTTTTCATCGTCAACCAGAATGCCTTCCAGCTAGGCTTTATAGAGGTTTGTATGGGGGACAAGAGAGAACATAAATGATACTGACACCCGTCATGGTGTCGGTCCCCTCTCTATGCAGGCCTTCATCATCACCGTGCAATTAATCCGGCTCGTGCCCCCTGGTTCAGTAGATAGACCACAGGAAGAGTGCATACGGTGTGTGAAATTATTAGTAATGTGAACAGGGAGGTAACCACATTCCTGTCGTGGCTTGCCAAGTGACAGGGGTAGAGTAATATCTACTAACTTTTAACATGGTAACCAATCTGAAAACTCAGGACTGACAGTGTAAATGCTGAAGAGCTGTCGCTGTTCTTGCAGTGAATAACAGCTGTGTAACGTTCTTACCGTTTGGAAAAAGCCAGAGAAATTTTGTTCTTTAACCCTTTGACGCCTAATGTCAACTATAGAGGTCGTACCGCACCGCTAACCTCTAAAGTTGCATTTTATATATTTATTCGACAAATGTAGGTACTGAATATTTTAAACATGGTATATACTCTCCGTTTTTATCCTCTTCAAAATTAAATTTGCTTCATAATTCTAACGTATTTGTTTCCTGTATTATTCACATTTTATATACAGGATGTGACAAAATTAAAAACTAATTCCGGCGCCAAAAGGTTAAGGAATGTATCAACGCCCGCATTTTAATATCCCATGCAGTTTTTGCCCATTATAAACTCCAATCAAAAATACAAATCTATAGTTTAAGACTGAGTATCTTGGCCCAAGCAATAAGTGCTTTTACCTTCAAATAAGTTGGCACTTGGTTTTAAATTCCAACTGCGACATCGTCTCGTGGTTGAGTTTATGCTCTGTTTTAATCAGTCCCACCTGGCATATTTCCTGTGTCATGTCTAATCTAACCACATTCCAATCAATTCATTATTCGTTACTGCCCGGTCATTCAAGGCCACATTTGCTCATTGCCGAGAAGACGCTTAATAAATTACAAAGACTCAGTACAAGAACTAAACATTCAGCGATCTGATCAAAATGTTACACAGTTTTCGATGATATTTGCAATAACAGTCGCAGGTTTAGGTCGTAAAGATTTAGCACGAGATGGTGTCTGTTATTGTATCTCTTTATAAGGAGTCTGTTGAAGTTAATGTGTTAATGATTGAGCCATTCCTCCATCATCAGTTGCATTCAAAGTATTATCCAGCCTCATCTCTTATTGTTAACTTCGTTTCAATAAGAAATTAATGGGGTAATAAAAGATACATGTTGAAATGCATATAGATATCAGATATTTAATTGTAGAACTCACATCTATATTTCAGGTACACAATTGTGTGGAATATAGACAAACTTTTTTGAAATGATTATCAATAAATAATTTTTATATACTCATTTAGTTTCATTGTGCCAATATTTTAAATTACTGGCAACCTCCCCCCCCCCCTTCGGTTTACGGAAGTTCTAACTTGTGTATCATACATCTTATATATATATATATATATATATATATATGCTTTTCTATAAAACACCAATCTTTAATCTGTATTTTGTATGACAGTCTTCATTGAGTTATCGCTGAGTTAAGAAAACAAACACAGTTATACCTTGCTTACTATCTCACCAGACAGTTGCAAGGTTAAGAGCACACACGGAAACACGTATACTATAAGTATATAAGATTACGTAGAACTACGTGTGTTTGTGTTTAGTGAGTAGTCGGTGAAATTGCGACATACACTAAATTCGAGTTAAGTGAAGGTTTGAGGAAACAAACTCTCGCACAGTTATATGCAATTCGGAATATACACACATAAACATATTATAGGTGCAAGGTTATAAGCTGGCTCATTATGAGGCGCATATTCTGGATTTGATTTCTATCATAGAAGAACTTTTCCTTTTCGCCCCATAAAAACTAGTTGCGGTACTAAATATGAATTTTAACTTGTGGATGTCGGAAGTTTTTTCCTTGGATTAATTGGCTGGAGCGTGCGACTGATTAATCACCCCAACTGGTGTCGTGGTATGTGATGAGTAAAGCTATATCTTAACGCCTCCAGACTTTATCATAGCCTAGTGTTTAGGCAGAAAGCAACGTTTGCCTTTCAAGTTACTGATCACTATGTAGTCTGGCACATAATTGGCCCATTTAAGTATAAAGTAAATAAATTTGAATTTATCGATACATATACGAGTCCACTTACTCAGTAATAAAATATGCAATTCCTGATTTTTGCACACTTAATCCGAAGGTGTTAATCGTAACACAGCCACACGAATTACTCCATCATCACACGAAGTGTGACTGTATGCACTCTCCATGGAACAAAGTCGTTATTGAGAAACCCAGCTGATGAAATCTTACAGAAATTACTTACTGTATTGTATTAAACTGTACTATACTGTACTGCAATGTACTGTACTCTCCTGAACGGTAGTATACTGAACTTTATTGTACTGAACAGTACTCTACTGTACTGTACCGTACCGTACTGTACTGTTCTGTACTCTACTGTGCTGTGCTGTGCTGTGCTGTGTTGTGCTGTACTGTACTGTACTGTACTGTACTCTACTGTACTGTACTGTACTGTACAGTACTGTATTGTACTGTACTGTACTGTACTCGCCATCCATGCTCTACATCTTTTTATTTTCTCCAGTTATGTAATGTTTATTCTCTTTTACTGGATGTTTCTTTTCTTGCGTGGGTTTTGGTTTTCACATATTTACCTCATAAGGGCGGGAGGTTGTAGAACGGCTTTTATAGCTACGTGATTGTCGAAGTTTCTGTCTTCACTATGGTGGTTAGGAGCCTGTACCGAATATAACACAATGAAATTGCAGTTGCCCATGCAAGATGATGTGGCTGCTGGGGAATATGCACAAAATTCTTCTCGGCGTTGCTGATGAAAAGTTACAATTTACCTCTCCAATGACCTTGTCAATTTCAAAACATACTTTATCATATTACAACAGCGCAGGTGAATTACAAAGGGTGTTTTTTCTCAGATGTACGTCTTAATTTCAAAGTCTACAGCGCCTTATGTGTGAGCCGTCCCTACAGAAAATCAAATTTGGATGGCATCAATCTGAGGATTTGGGATTAGTAGAAGCAGTAAAATTCCGGAGAACAAATATATAAAGTAGAAATATCATAATATGAAAATCCTAAATTATAGTCGAGGCAGCAGGCTATGAAAGAATTTCGAGTAATATGACGTCTGCATTTAGTAGCTGGCAACAGCAAAATAAAGTGCACTGTGGCCACAGTAGAAGGTTGGAACGACACATAAAGTAGAATTCATATTTTTCTCCATTGCTCGTGTTATCCTTCAGAGCAAAATTCATTTAACTCATAGTGTCCATATCGCCTATGAATTGTACCTACACAACAATTTCAAAACGATAAATTTTGATAGTGTCTTAAAGAGTACTATCATCGGACCCCAGCGGTCTCCAACAAAACACTCGCACTTTGACGTTGTGCCCTTAGGCCTAAATTTGGTAATTCATCAGGTCTCTTATGCCAAGATTTCATTCAAAAGAGTGCCTTTGAAGGAAAACCACATGTACAAAACGTTCCAAATAGAAGAATAGCGAGCTTACTTTGACACGAAGTAAATAAAATAAAGAAGGGATGAATAAAGTACAATGATAAGAAGTCCGTAATATCTGTTGGTCTCTTAATATTCTTCGGGTAATTAAATGACACGGGGTGGTGTGGAAGGAATTCACAACCAGTTCATATAAATTAAATTCTGTCAGGGAAATTCATATTTTGGTAAAATCAGACAAAAATATCGGGCACTTTACATGAAGTGTGTTTCACATTCTTGTCAGGGCCATGTGTAACACAACAATACAGATAACGCAGTGCTGTGCTTCCATGACAAGGCATTCAGTATTTATTACACTGTTGACAGTGACATTTGTACGTCACCATTACAGTGGGAAGGCATTGTTGCTTTTCCAGGCAAAGTGGTTACGCCAACCCACCACAATATTTAGGTATTGTCTCCTTTTTTTATCATCAAACCGTCTTTGCAATTGACCTGTCTCCCTCTGAAGGAGTCCTGTAAGTTATGGAAAGCTTTAAATAGCATCCAAAGGTGGAGATCGAGCGGGGTTATGTGGGTAGCTGCTTGGGTGCAGATACTCAACAGTCACCAGACGTCGCAACTTCTTACTATATCGCTGAATACTGGCAGTTAGAAAAAACACACAAAAAATCTGAAACGAAGAAAAATGGCTAAATGTCACAATTTTGTGAGAACTGAGGTTCTCAAAGCGACGTGTAAATATTTCAGTTTTATGAAATATGGCGCTGTGGCCGAGTAATTCTCTGCTTTTCTGAAGATCGTTGGAGTCCTTAGATTCAAAAAGTAAAGACTCCTTTAAACGTTAGCATCTGTTTGCTCAACAACGCAACTTCATATCCCAGACGACTGGTAACTTTCTGCATATCTGTTGAGTGGGACGTAGAAAAGTGTTTAAATTTTTCCTCAGCAAATTAAGGGTTAATCCATTTCTATCACTGATTTATTGCAAGAAGTATAATTTCATTTAACTAAAGATATTTTGCGCTGAAGTATGCTCTCTTCACATAAAAACTAGCGAATAACTAGTCTATACCGAAATTATATTCTTATAATTTTGAAATAATTATACTTCCTCCTACCGTGTTTCGCGAAATAGCTTTATTTCTGTATTTTTCTGCAGCTCACCCTTGAGAATTGTTTCCCCATATATTTAACTATTCGAACAAAATTATTACTAAATACAAAAAAAAATGCTTTCACATTAAGAAAATCCGCATATTCCTTACGGATTTTACTTACGTCTTGTAATTATTCTAAGGATAAAAACATTTTTTTCTGTAACTACTATTAATTCTTTGGATTTCGTAAAGAAATCGCGTGCTTTCTTTAAAATGTCCATATTATAATAAATATAAACCAGAAAGTACAGTAAATATTTTTCTGTACGTTTTCAATCTAACCACAAGGTGCGCAAGACCGTATTTATATTGTTTTCGCAATATATTAAAATATAAAGGTGTAAACCAAGTCTTTAATATTTTCTCGCCATGTGTGCTTATGTATGTGTCCTTGAGGATGGTCCCACATGGATTGAAACATTTTGGGATTTTCTGGCTAAATGGGTACTATTTGAAATTACAGAGTGTATCCTGATGGTTTATCACTTGAATGTTGTATGAAGAACACAGAAAACTGCGAATCACCTTAAGATAGGAAAGGATCGTTAAAGAATGTTAAATTAATTCTGGACTTGAGAAGCAGAAAGGCGTAAGTCAAATTTTATATTTGAGATAACATATCATTTTTTTAGACCCATATGTGACTTGCTGCTGTTTGATTCTTGGTCCGCCAACACTGTAGCAGTATTTGGACTTACATATATCAGCGTATGGAGAGCTTCAAATTCTAAGAAACCTAATTTTTTGTTATTTCACTAATGACAAAATTGGACGTTACATCCTCCTACTTCTCAGGTCCAGAATTTTAGGCGTAAAAGGTCCAGTCGTATGGTTTTAGCCGTTTGCGTATGGAGAGAAATTATAGAGGGGTTGAATTATTGCTTTTTGCTTTTAAATGTACAGAAATATTCTTGGCATAGGCGGGACTCTAAACTGTGAACCAAGGACTTCCTCAGCCGAAGATCACAAGGGCTTTAATCCTGAAGGTGTATATGCTGGTGTAAATTATAATGAGAGAAGTTAATTTTATCGAGGTCTTCCCCTTGTGTATGGGTTTTGTATTGGATTTATTGACAGGCATAATGTATATCAATGAAATGTGGAAATGACAATAAAACGACAGAAATATTGAAACTGATGGCAGTGTTCACTTTTGTGGCCTGAATGTTTTAAGTAACAGTGTTCTAAGCCTATTGTTTTCCCTATTCAGCAGGTTTGCAGAGAGGGCTGTCTTTCCAACACAACTGAAACAATTTAGGCCTAGGCTATCAGGTTCCAAAAGTAATAGCCCAAGTTGACAAGTTATTACTGTATTACGGATTTATGGAACTGTCCTTACATAACTAAAAAACGAGTTTTACTTTTCGCAAACACCGTTTTCAAAGGTGTGAAATGTTATTTACAACACACTCGGGGGAATACTTAATGCAACCATATTGCATATTCTTTCTGTCTCTCTCTCTCTGCCTTTGTTCTCCACCACTTATTCCAATAACGGTTCTTTCCTGATAATATTTTGATTGCGTTCTGAAGTGAATGGTGTAATTATTACATAAATTTATGGAACACGGTAATATAAAATTTACTGGCTACATACCAGAAGGAAGAAAAAAACAGTTTGATAGTGATGCAGAAAATATTGAGAGAGACATTGGTTGAGAGATAAAGAAATACAACTTCTTAACAATAAGATTTAAACCTATATTCTTGACCTCATATTTGTTAAAATTATTATATAATGAAATAATTAGGTTTGCAGTGTAGGCAGTATAGGCCGTATACAGAGCAAGATAGAAATTCGTACAAATTATGGTAGGAAAATGTCACAGAATATTCCATATACAAGGATGTAGAAAAATTTAAAATATGCCTTAGAATATTTCGGTGTACTAAAACCAGATGTCTTGCTGTATGTACAGTGGCTAGACTACGTGAATATGGCAATTATATTTCGGGTGTTTTTGCGATTATTTAATGTCATCTAAAGTATTTTTCTTAACAAGAGCTGGTAATACAGATTTGGAATCCACTGTTCTTGTCACAGAAGAATGGAGTCTGTAATACGAGTACTGAAAGGGCGTTAAGCCAAGCTGCATGTTGTGGAGGAATAGAAGCGTCTTGTGAGGGGCAGAAAGAGAGAACTGGACATGAAAAATACATTATCAGCCACATTGCTTTCATAACTCTGCAAAGTAAAGCTTAGCTACGTCTTCGTCCTCAGCGTCGTCGCCATTCAACACGCGAGTAAGCTTCTCACGTGTTCTCTATTAATGGGTACAGTGGCGTCTGAAGGAGTTTGTGTTCGAAAGGTTTTAAAAGATTCCGTATTGTACGGTATGAAGTAGTTCTGAGATTTGTGAAGATCAGCAGGAAGATGGGTTTTCCAGCAATTGAAAAGGTTCAAATAAGTTATCGATTTTTCTGTACATTGTTCATGATTTGCAAGTGTGTCGGCGTGGGATGAAATACGGAATCTTTTGAACACGATAATGACTATTTAATTTCTATACAAGCAGCAACAGTTCCCACAACCTGGACATTCCTCAGCTGCACAAGAAGCGAGTTGAACGGATTAAGATATAATTTAGGGTTTTGAAGAACCTGAGTATAAACCTTGGGAAGAAACTGAGTACAAACCTACATCATGCAATGACAATACCTTAGCACTTTTCTTGAAGAGATGCATGTTAACATTACTCATCGGAAAATATGGCAAATGCATACACCGTAGTGTAACACGTGCAGACATTTCCTTATTCTGCAATGGATGGTCATTAAATGGGTTGCAGGGATGTGTGTTAGAAAAATTTGGGTCAGATTGTAGTCCAGTAGGCAGCCCTTGACAATACGGTACTGACATCCGAGTACCATAAACAGTAATTTTTTTTAATAGTACTGCGACACCTGCAGCTTTAGAAGGAACCGGTCGAAACGTGTGGTTAGCTATACTAAACTGAAAACAAAGCCGGGAAAAGGGACTAAGGTAAGTGGGAAACCTTCACAAAACATAAAATCGGGTTTTTATAATTGCTACTGACATAATCAGCGTCTTAATTGTTACCATAATAATTTAATTCATATTCAAGAGACACGTATGTGGAAACATTAAAACCGAACACCAAAATTTTAGTAGACCTCTAATTAGGCACGATTTTCCAAACTTTGCATAAAATTAAATTCACGAAATGTTACTTATTTTGAGAACAACATGGAAAAGATGCAATTTTGGGGGGGGGGGGTGGGTTTAAAAGAAGGAAACGTAGAAACATTTTCATGGTAAACGGAGGACAATGTAGAACATTTATTATCAGTAATGTAACAGTTAGGACACTGCTTATGTTTCCACATCATATTGCCAAAGATTGCTAAGAATGTTTTAGACCTCTGTCCCATTTTATGCTTCTTGGTTTCATCTTTTTTACTATACACTTATAAAACTTTAATTTTTGAAAATATCTACCCTGTTGTCATGCTTGAAGCGAGGTCCATGCGTCTCCGAAAAAGGAATTGAGGAAAGAAAATCTGAGTTCCTAAATTCCAAGAATAAATTTTGACCTTCTCAACAAAGAACTAAAAATTTTCACTGAGAAAAAAAATCAGTCCCAGCTATGGCTTTACATCCATCATATTTTCCACTTGAACCTCACAGTCCTCTAAAGTTCATGTTTACTGCTTAATACGTGATAGTCATATATATATATATGCTTTTTAAGCTACCGTTATGATATGGGGTTCGAAGTATTTCTATCGGTATAATGTCTGGGCTACCGACTGGACGACACAGGATTGATTCCAGGCAGATGGGGATTCGGTGGAATGGCCTGCGATTACACTATTGTGCTTTACAATTTATTTTCCAAAAACATAACTATAGTGTAAATTTGATCACGCGTGCACATAGTTTTTCCTTAACCTACTGACATATTTTACGTCCCACCTCACTCCACGAAGCGGAAGCCTTGCTGGATTGCTGACAGCCCGTCAGGTGTTACAGAAAGTCCTAACCTTTTGAGGAATTAAAATTGTTGCGTGTGTTACCACATTTGGCAATCCAGACGTAATTCTTGTGTTAATACATTTACATTCATTTATTCACTAATTTATTTAGATTACCTGTATTCATTTACACAACGTCGAGTTATGCGGTGATTGGTTGATAATAATTAGAAGTGTTCGAAAAGTAAGTGGCCACAGCATATTTACTTTACTCTTTTGCATTTGCTTCAAGATGCCGAGCAGAAGCGCGCAAAATATCAGCAGCATCGTCGCTATAGATTCAGATACAAAGCCTGGTCTTCCCGAATAGGAAGCATTAATACTGTTGTTTCGGTGGCAACTGTCGTTTTGGGCTAGTTTAATCAGGCCCCACCCCCCACCCATGGCGCAACATCCGCTACTGTGCCAGAACATCCTCATTATCGAGACTACGCTATCAGACACACCACACTCGGTGGACTCTTCTGGACGAGTGAACAGCACTACGCAGAGACTTCTACCTGACAACACACAATGCTCACAAAAGACATGCACACCCCTGGCGAGGTTCGAACCCACAATCGCAGCAAGCAAGCGGCTGCAGACCCACACCTTAGACCGCGCGGCCTCTGGGATTGGATGTTTAATCCACTCAGTACCCTAATATCCTTGTGTCTACGCCTAGGTTACTGACATTAAAGTTTAATGACTACAATTGTGTGTTCTTTGGGACTATATAGAGACCATACTGTGTAATATAACTCAGGGTAGTGTTTCATACCCGATCAGCTACAAGTTTCTAGAAATATTCTTTTTCTGTCTCCTTGTGGACATTTTATCTTCAGAGATTTTATTTAAAATATGACCACCCTGCCGCTAATCCAATTCTCTCATAATCGTAGTCATTAGCATGGTGGTTTGGGACGTTATCTGCCAGCACGAGTTCCTGGGGACTTTAGAATGCGTGGTCCTGAATGCGTAAAGAACAAAGATGTGGAATCTCTATGCAAGTCTTGCACAAACGCCTTTTATCCCTTTTCGCTCTTTCTGGTGGAGGTCCTATTCACAAGGTGAGGTGGGTACCTACTGGAAATTAAAACATGACTTTGCACTAGGCACGAACGCGACACTTCAAATTTATAGAAAGATTTAAACATTACTGGTCGTTGAAGGAAGCCGGAATGACAGTGTAGTGATCAGGCTACGGGCTGGAGGACGGAGGATTCTTGTTTCGGCTCCCGGCAAGTGCAAACGGATTATCTTCTTCGAAGGCATCCAGCCAGTTCTGCGGCCTACCAGTCGGAAACTTGGGTTGTTTAACTGAGGGAAAGCGGATCGGTCATGCAGCTAACCACTTGTTTCAGTTCCTGTACCACTATGTTTGACGGGATGCTTAGACCCTGGACGTTTTTAACCGTACCCTTATATCAGCCCATACAAAATTAAGACAAACCACGTGGGAAGTGTGGACAATTGACAGACCTCGGTGTTCTTCCTGTATATGTACGTATTTTGGACTGAGATAAACGTTACAGCATTCATTAACGAAAAGCTGGACTTTGTCGACCAAGATTTATTCATTACTCTTTCTGTCTTTTGTTCCTTCTTCCATCTTTCTTTTTTCCTTTCCTTTCTTCTGTATTCTATGTCCATTTCTAATTTTATCTTTCTCTATCTACATTTCTTCTCTCCTTCTTCCTATCCTTTCTTCTATATTCTGCGTCCATTTCTAATTTCATCTATCTCTACCTACCTTTATTCTTTCTTTATTCCTTTCCTTTCTTCTATTTTATGCCTCGTTCTATTTTTATCTATGTCTTGTTTCCTTCTTTGTTCTTTTCCTATGTTCTATTTGCATTCCTATTTCTATTTTTACCTATTTGTATAACCTGCGAGACGCACAGTGTCACTCATTCCGGCACCACAAACGAATACAGAATTCAGCCAGTATCAGGCACTGTGTGCCGCTTTCACTGTGTCTGTCGGTGTATTATACAAGAGTACTCGTAAGCTTTATAGACTTCAGGAGCCCTTATGTGAACACACTTCTGCACGGCAGTATGTAAACTGAACGCGCCCACACTGCAGTGCTGATCCGAAGCACTAAGAATATCGCGACGGAGAATTATTCCTCGGAGAGGTATTCTACACATCTGTGGCATCCGCGAGGAGTCGACGATCCGGTGACGTCGATATCTGCCCCTCCCCCCCCCGCCCCCACGAGCACCACTTACTACCACACCAGCACGCTCGTGCGGCGTATAATTTGCATCCTTGCTGCGCAATGCCTCGCTCGTCACTTTTTTTCGTCAGTTTTGTTTTCAGTTGGTGTGTTGTGACGTTCCAGCTTGTTTGAGGGTTCCCGACCCTACTCAGTGCAACGAACCAGTTCCGTGTTTCGCTGCGTACTGTAAGCTTTGTGAAAAGTGGGAGACAATGATGCTCAGAAATTCTGACACCCGGAATTAGAGATCCACAGTTTCATTCTCCTTCCACTAAATCCGTGTAGTAATACGTCTGATTGCAGTTATGCTCTGTTTCTGTGAACTGTCCATAAATTGAGATAAATGTTTTTCCGTCTGTGTTAGGGAACTTGGTACCTTCTTCGATTATGCGTTAATACACTTTGTTTGTTTTACAATTGTACTTATGTAGTACTGCAGAACGGGTAATACCTGTTTGTTAATACAGTATGCCGTTTACATCTCTTTTTTTTCAGTTCAGGTTTTAATGGATTATTTCATAGTAAATGTACGAAGGTTTTTGTGGAGAAAGGAAACACACACCAAACAAAATGTGTAATGTCGATGCAGAATATCCCTATGCCCATTCCTACAGCGCTGTTATGTTCATAGACGAATTGTCTTTGGGCACACAACCAGATATATTTTTGACTCGAAATACAAAAAGTTTAACCTACACTTCATTGGTACGTCCTGTTCTTGAATATGGGTCTGCATCCATGCAGAGAAGGACAGATAAGTACGTTCGACTGTGTACAGAAGAAAGCTGCTCAACTTACAAATCATACGCAGGATTCTGACTGGGAAACTTTGGCACACCGTCGGACGATAGCACGCTTATGCGCACTTTTTAAAGCGTACTCTGGGAAATGGGCTTGGAAAGCTATACGCGACAGATTGCGAAGGCCTTACTATTGGAGTAGGGTAGATCATGTTCGGAAAATTAGGGACAGGAAGCAAAGAACGGATATAGGGAAGTATTCCTTTGTAAATAGGACCATTAAAAACTGTAACCGACTACCTGCAGAAGCGTTAGGGACTTTCCCTTGTAAACCTAAAATTTTTAGAAAGAGAGTTATGAAAGCAATTATAAACGGGGTGAAATGAAAGAAATAGAAGTGTGGCGAAAATAGTCTAAGAGCGCAGTGAAGTGAAGTGAGGTGAAGTGTAGGGTTGTGAGGTGAAATGGGGTGGTGGGAAATTTGAATTGGATTAACCCAAATGAGAGGGTAGTGAAGTGTAGTTGGGTGAAGTTTAAATGGAAGGAAGTGAAGTGAGGTGTAGCTGGGTGAAGTGTAATGAAATGTAGTGAAGGTCTTAGTAACAGGGTGTCAACCTTTATTGGAAGCTATATAGATCATATGAAGTTTGTTGCTTAGATGTTTTTTTCTTTTCGTTTAACACATTCTTTCATATTGTTGGTTCCATTTTTATCACTGTATATATACGGTTATATGTTTTGTATGGTTTTGTTTAACTTTGCAAATTATGTATTTTTATTTTTATGTTTATATATTCTTATTGCTATGTATATGTATTTTTATTGTTGTGTGTTCTGTTCTGTGTATTCTGTTTCAGTGTGTTGTTCTGTGCATTATTTATATGTAAATGTGTACTGTACTACTGCCACCAGGTGTCAAACCAATTACACTTAGCAAACTATATCATAGCATAATAAAAAAGTACTTAGGATTTTATAATGAAAAATATAAATGGGATGGAAGTTACATTATTTCTTTAACCTTTTAAAGCCTGCTGGTTACCTGAAATACAAACAGATGTACCATTCAACAACTGTACGCTCTGCCCACGCTGCATTTATGTGTTTTGTATTTATCTGAGAACAAACAGCGACTTGTGCCACTTACAGCATAAACTGATTGGTTTTTATAACCGTGATGAAAAGTGTTTACAGCGCGGTACGGACTGGGTCTTTAAA
>Ga0123354_10008372_pt1 | contig 15715 bp, 11 predicted proteins | sample TergutLab28metaG_2_FD_97872 | JGI IMG/M metagenome (GOLD analysis project Ga0123354, IMG submission 97872) | Labiotermes labralis P4 segment gut microbial communities from Petit-Saut dam, French Guiana - Lab288 P4 | ecosystem: Host-associated > Arthropoda: Insects > Digestive system > Gut ...
AATGAAAGCCCCCCCGGCCCCCCGCCCCCAAATATTTAGAGACAATAAAAACACAGAAAAACGAAAAAAAGAGTGGAAAAAGGAAAAAAAAGGGGGGGGGGGGGGGGAAACAAGAACACAAAACAAAATGACAAAGAAAAATGGAGAAGAGGCAAGTTTCGGAAGATCAACGAACAGATGAAAGAGACTATGTGGTGTAATTCTCAGAGAATGGTGGTGATAATAACTACAGGCGACCAAAGGTATATCTGAAGAACTGTCACAAATTTAACAAATCTACAAAAAGGTGTGCCGATAAAGCTATGGAATGTGTGTTCGCACGGCAGTAGTAATGTCTTAAAATATATCACGCCAACAGAGTACAGAGATATCCTATACCAGTGTAACTGTGAGTGTGTGTGTGCTGTTTACTTACGAATTCTGACACACGCAACAGGAAACGTATGTACAGGGACGACATGTTGAGCTAACAAAGAAGGTTCTGGAAGAAACTTGTACGTCACAGCGTGTTATTTATAAAAAAAACTCAGCGGACGATTGTGTTTAACGAAATCAGTACTGAATATACTCGGCGAAATTTACATGATTCACTCACTGTTTCACGAAATGTAAAGTCAGTTAACATAAAAACATACTATACTTTAAGTAAGTCATTTTGGGAAATTATGTTCCATTCACTAAATAGCAGTCTCACAGTCTTGCTACAGCAATGCCCAAACTGAAGCTTAATGATCTTCTTAACTAGTTTCAGAGGGACACAATCTTGACTTCAAAACCAGTTCCAGTTCAGAGAGGAAGGGCGAACATTACATCATACTCTTCATCACCTTGTGTTCAGATGATTAAATTCAGAAGGATCATACGGATGGGATGCACAGAACGTACGACAAACACAGGCTGTACACGCACAATGTTGTCTAGAAAACATCAAGCTGAGAGTAGAGTTAGGTACATGCGAAGCACGTTTTGTAAAACTGACTTAGCGAATTAGTAAGAGGACTACGTGCACCGGGTCCTTAAGGGCTCCAACCCACAAAAGATTCTATTCCATTCTTACTGAAATAAGTTAAGGCAAATGTGAACTCTGCTGCTCAAGAGATGGTACTGAAAAAACTCGGTAGCGACCTCAGCGTCTCTCAGGATCCCACATCAAAATGGAGAAATTATGAAGGATTCTGGTGTTCCGGAATGTGGCGTGTCTCCTGGAATATAAAGACACAACATTCCTTTCGTCACATCGCACTATACTGAATCCTTGACAACGCCACACTATGAGGAAACTTCAAATCTCGCAAAGAATTTGTTTTAACATGAACTTCAACAATGTGCACATGAAAAAATAACAAACCAGCAGATCCAAGACTTCTATTTGGAAAGTACGCCGTTCCTGTCTCGGCTGAATTAAAGCACACCTGAGGGTTTCCATTGGTTTAGTTTTTCTTCCCGCGTAAATAATCAGGTAGTACCGTCGATCATAACACAGCCACCTCTTTCCTGGCGCTTACTATTCATGACAATCTTCCCAACCCATTGACGCTTGTAAGCCTCTACAGCGACACGACGCGGTTAAAAATTACACAGCTTTTATTATTATTATTATTATTATTATTATTATTATTATATCTTCGGTATTCGCTTAACTGTGATTCGCTTTTGATGACGTCACTGCAGTATGTGGAGGATTGTCGTAACTCCGCGCCAGAAATTGTGAAACTGAGCTCTCACGAACATAATAATTTTCCGCACAGACACAGACATTTTGACTTTCGTATTTCACTCGTTATGGGTTAGATGACAGCACAACACGTACAAGCGGTGCTCACAAGTGAGTTTAAACCACAAAAATTCCTGTGACTAATTTTAAGATATAAACTGTGTGTAAGTCTAAAATGATTCACATGCACTTAGAAACTGTGTAATGCCAACTAACAGTAGAGTAGATGAACTAAGCTAGTTATATTTTTTGACCATGGGATCAATTGTGGCAGTACTAATTACGGCACACAATACCACAAACTCGTTAACAGATACTGACACCAAATGATTCAAAATCTCTCTTAGTACTACCGTCCTTGTAATAGGCACAATCCCGGTCACTCACATCTGCCTTACGCTACCAGAATTTGTACAATGAACCCAAGTTAACGGCTGACGTTGTTAACTGAATAACACAGGTCGTTATAAGTGAGTGCGGCAGTTGTTTACTCAGGCGCCACCACCAGTCTTTCTATTATTCTATTACTATTAATATTACTACGATCGTCACCGCAAACGGTGGAATAAGAAGCAAACCTCCTCACGAACCGCAATCAGCAAGCACTTTACTCACAAATTTCTTACATTAGTAAACTTCACCCTCAGTATGCTCAGATGCAACGTGTTGTTTCCTCACACCATGAACACAAACAGTGTGATTACAAACGATGTCAGCGGTTACATCATTTAATTGATAAGAAAGCGACGGGCACACAAAAGTTTTAAACGCACACCGTTGTAAAGAGCAACTCAAAAATGTATGTTCTGCGCGCATGCCTAAGAAGTAATTTCACCCTTGCCACAAGAATATAGCACAGACGTTAAGACGGCGACTCAACTAAAGTAAAGCGTTCTGTGTGCTGGAATTTTACTCAAAAGAAACCTGTGATGATTGTCCAGCGAGAATTCGGAATAAAGTTTGCAAAGAATTCTCCAACCGCGAAATAAATCAGTACTATGACAAAATTTTGTGGGCCGGGTAGCGTAGTCGGTATAGCGACTGGCTACGGGCTGGACGGTCCGGGGATCGACTCCCGGTGGGGGGGAGATTTTCCGCATCCGTCCAGACCGGCCCTGGGGCCCACACAGCCTCCTGTACAATTGGTACCAGGTCTTTCCCGGGGGTAATGAGCGGCCGGGGCAAGACGCTGACCCCTCACCCCCTTCCAGTGCCGTGGTCAAGAAAGAGTAGGGCTATACCCCTACTCCCCCTAAGGGCCTTACGGCCTGTACAGAGCCTCAGTGCCTGTACAAGGGTGCACTTTACCTTTTCCTATGACAAAATTTTGATACGAAGGCTGTTTCTGTAAGGGTCTGCGTTCAGGCCGACGAAATTCAACCGTGCACACAAGTGATCGTGATCGGCAGGCTCACCTGCCAAGACACAAGGATGTCAACAGTCAGGCTAGATGGAGTGGAATGTACCAGAGACAGCAGTGTGGGAATTATTAAAAAACGGTTTGCTCTCCGGTCTAAACTGCTGAAACTGATGCAACACATAACATCAACCGAAAAAGTATTACGTTTCGAATTCTGGGCGAACATGACGGACCGTACTGCAAAAGATTTAAGTTTCTTGTCAAAAATCTGTTCCAGCGAAGAAGAAACATTTTATCTTTGTGAGAAGGTCGGGAGGCCTAATATCCGCATATGGGGATGCGAGTGTCGTCACGCTGTGGTTGAACATTTAAGGAACAGCCCGAAGACAAATGTTTTTAGTGCTCTGAGCTGTGACAAAGTGAACGGAAAGTTCTTCTTCCGAGAGAAAAGCAGAATTAGCAGGTAAACGGAATTATCTACTGTGACATGCTGGAGTTGTAGGTAACGCCTCACGTATTTGAAGACAAACCAAATGTTATTCCCTATGACCCTGACGATGGTACATCAAATACACACTTATAACTGTACGGACTATTCTCCAACGTCTAATGCATCAAAATTAACACAATCAATACAACAACACTTTTCAAAGACAGGGTCGGCTCCCGTCTTCAGGCTAGCTTCTAAAACGTGTTACTACATTCATTCGTACTACACGGTTTCGCGAATTCGTGGGATCGCCACAAGAATCAAAATAAATCTCTCGGAACCTTCAACGTTTAGAAGCATCAAAATTGTTCGACAACTCGAACAGGTCTTCGAGACCCACCGCGCGGTGGCGGTCAATTATCAGCAGATTTTCGCTTATCGCAGGGAGGTCTTCGAACCTAACCTTCGCGAAAATCAGGGAATGAGCACATTTATTTTCTTGTTTAACACAAACTAGCGTGAATCAGTGAACAAATGTTCCCAAGACAGTTCAAACACTGTGTCAACGCATATCTGACTAAACATCTGCTGCAGAATATCAATCACGAGTCACTACGAATATCTTCTTTTACCTAAAGAGAGTGCTTATGGTGGTGATGCGTGGATCATGTTGGTTGTCGGCCAGCACACCACGAGCTCTTTACAGCGGTAGGCGTTGAATTTTTGGGTGGCTATTGTTTTTTTTACCAACAACTGTATGCATTAAACATAAAATCCCTCTGCACACTACTCACAACTTCCAGTTCCATTTAGAATGCATTCCAAAAGCCCCCAGACCTTCGAATCCAGCCTACGACACATACTGTTTATAAATTTTGAGCTGCGTCATCCCCGTTGTGTTGGTTCAATAACAAAGAATTTTTTGTGTATTACACATACAGTCGAACACGACTATATTTCACCTAGTAGTACAGTAGAAATACAACTACATGTTTCGGCCCTATATGTGGGCCATCTTCAGGTTGTGATAACAGCCCTAGGTCATGGTACCCACTATTGAAACAAAGAGATCTCGTTCCCCCACCCAACACCCAATAACCTAAAAGAACACCCCACACATCTTGTATAGCTGCTCTGTAAGTTAAATCAGAACCTGAAGATGGCCAACATATAGGGCCGAAACATGTAGCTGTATTCCTACTGCACTACTATGTGACATATAGTTGTGTTCGACCGTATGTGTAATACACAAAAAAAAATCTTTGTTATTACTGTTTATAAATACTGAAAATATAAAAACCATTAACATAACCGGAAGTCGAAAAGAAGATAAAAGCGACTGACAGACAGTTACGGACAACTCATCTATTCTCACCTTCCACACACCGACCCCCACACCGACCGATCGTTTTGAAATTTCCAGCACCTAATGTTAACAATTCTTGACGCTAAAATATTCCGAACACCTTTCACGCTAAGAAGAGACAGACGTATTTTCTTAGACGGTTGTTAAAACTTGCAGGTCCCGCAATGAGAAAAGAGGTCCCATGGATCAGTCCTGACGTGTCTATCTTTGATGCGTCTGTCTTCTCCTGCTCTTATGTTTACCTGTCCGTCGTATTTACCTCTAGTCCACTGCAGCCGTCTGCTCATGCTGTTGATAGTAATGAACCCTGCCAACGACAATTGCTTTGAGCCGGCTGATAAACGACACAGCGGGCAGGAGGGGAACACAACAGCAAAGAGGTGGAATCCTCCAGCACTGTCACTCCCAACATCCACCGGACGTCTTTCTGCAACCTCAGTATAGCGTATCGTTCCTGTCGCATTCTCCGTAATGAGAAAGGTGGGGGATTATTTATTGGATTCAACTACTTCAATTTAAAGAACTAGGGTCGGCCTATTTACGGGCCATCATCAGGCCTGGATGTATATGTAAGAACATGTGAAACAAACTGTGCAATCGTCCATTTGGATGACTGCACAGCATCTTTAACATGTTCTAACATACATGCAGGTCTGATGAAGTCCTGTAAATATGCCGAAACCAGTTACTTTGGAAGTATAATTGTGTTGTATATGGCGTAACACTATTAAAAGGGATTGCGACTGATTGTCGGTGCAATGAACTATGTATATCCTCCTGGATTGTTCATAACAGATAAAATCAACATCAGGCTTGTTTTCATAACTAGTCATTTCGTATTTTGAGTGGTCTTCCTTCTTTAGGCGGACCTACTTTGTGCATGCTGAAAGTTCCATGATTATTTGTTTTCTTTCATTCCTTTTAGAAGGAAAAAATTCGTCTGATCAGACTGAGATCTTCAGATATGTGACGTCGTGCAGCAAAGTATCGGTGGAATTTCCCGCCACCATCCTCAGCACAGACGTTGCGAGGGAACTTCTCGCCTCTGCCTTCAGGGTATATTACGTTTAGTATGCGCCTTGGGGAAAAAATGTAGCCGCCTTTCTAGGACGTTTCAAGACGTTGAGTTTAGGCATCAAGGATAGAGTTACTCTAACAATTTCACGTTCAAACACTAGAACTTTATGCTTGTGTTTCAGATACAAGTTGCAAACCTTAACTGGGCCTACGCATTATTTCATGCGTCAGCTTTCAACACGACGAGTGCTTGTGAGTAGGACAGAGGTTATGCCTGCTGTATCAATATAAACCAAATTTAAATCAACCGACGTCTCTTACTGGAGAGTCCCCTACCCCCCTTACCTAATATCATTGACATCTGTGGAGTTCGGGAAATTAAACATACCGACATTTTATCATGTAAAAAAGAACGCATAATGCAACAAGGTGACGCTGGTTTAAAATACCATGCAACTAAGTATTTTACATAAGAATACCCAAAACCTGATCATAAAACAGCACCACACCACAGACCTGAAAGCTCGCGCTGAACAAGTAGTCACAGATCCACGCAACCAATGCGCCGATACTAGATAGTCCGTTTCAGAGGTCCATCACTTTTTTCCGTGGAGAAAATTCTTAGTCACCCAATGACCATGAGATTGGAAGGCATCTAGACCTAAAGCCAACACGAAATCAAGAGTTAAAAAACGTCTGCCGCTACCGAGAACCAGGGCCCGCAATCATTCACTGTACTGAAGACGGTACCCCGTTGGTACAGATTTCTGTTAATAAACATGTATGCCTACACTTCAAACGTACCAGAACTATACTGCAGGTTATAAAAACCTCAGTAGTCGGTAAGCTTACTGGGTTACAAGTCACGTTGTGTTTTCTTGCTAAATATCTGCTACGAAATCCGTGGAAAACTTAAATCCCTAATCAATGTCGTACCTGCAAACACATTAACCCGGAAGGAAGATGTTAAGTTCCGTAATATTTTATTCCTATTGTAGTTTTTCAGCGAAAAACATAAAATATAGTCTCGAAGCATATAATGTGTTATCCGCTATAACTGTTTGTTAAAGGATGGGCGGAAACAAAACCTTTCATTCTTATTATTCAAAACACATAATACTAAAGCCGTTATTTGAATAATGCAATAGTATGAAGCCTAGATACAGCACACCACTCCTACCATGCTTATGACCTTATCATAAGTCCGCTGTAAAGTGCACGACTTTGCCTTATTGTAATCTTACGTCACCTCCTCATACACTTCCGGAATTCACAAAAATGCATCCCTTTTAAAATACCACGTTCGAGAATACTAAACGTGAAACTTTCGTGGTCACAATATTTACGATCGGACAAACACGACAGCTTTGCAGTCTACAATTCCGCTGGCTGTGCACTGTGGACACCGGGTCAACAGCACCTTCTATAGGACACTATACGGAAGCCGAAACTGCTCTTTATGGAAGCTATGTGCACAAAGCTTCAGCCAAGTCGTTAAGGGGTTTACGATAATCTCGCTAATTATTACAGCACAAGAATACGATTTATCCTCCTAATACCCACAGCACTCAGTTCTCCAGCGCCTTTAAAACGGGTCCAACACTACGTTTCTCCAGGACCTTATTTAATCGCATGCTTAAAACAAGAGTGTAACTGAACAGTAACGGATAAAAGTCATGCTGCTGACTGGCCACATAACGTTAAAAAAAATATTGGCAGTTCTGGTACTAAAATTGTTTGAGAGACATGCGACTTCAGAAAGTATTATTAATACCTTCAAAATTAAATTAATTTGAAGGTTCAGGTCAGTTGCCACAGGTTACTTACAGGCCTACGTGTTAATACACTCCCTAACCATAACGTTCGGTTAACACATTTATGTGTGTTCAACCAAATACATATTTACAGGATGAAACAATTTCTTCTTTCGTGGCAGGTAGGTAGAATGGAAGAAAAGAGAAAAAACGAAAAAAGAAAGGAAAGAAACACATTTGAAAGAAACGGAAAGAATATATCAGGAAAGAAGGCATAAAACTGGATAAGGAGAAATAAATGCCCAAGTGGGGGACAGGAATAAACCAGGCTGCACACTGGTGGCCTCTTGTCGATGTTCTCCTTCCTGAGCTCGTCCACACGTTTTTCACTTCCAGCAGCATAAGCCCTGCCTTCTCCCAGTGACCCCATTCACGAGCTGTTTTCCTGATGAACCGCACTACACATGCAGGCTAGAACTACGTCTTATTCCGATTAACCGGAAGTACAGGCTATTCCGGGCCCTGATGAAACACACATAACAACGTCACGTCACAGCAACGACAGTCGTTACTCCACACATTAGTCCATAACCGCCCACTCTGTAAGGGCGTGTGCTTATGCTTCATTATGTTACAAGTGAGCTTTACTGAAACCTAAGAACGATGTAACATTACGGAGGTCAACTCTGATTTACAGTTATCTACGAGGTACCTTAAACAAATGGTACAATGCCGAGAAAAAAAAAGTGACACAAAATGGTCTGGCCCTTACACCATTTCTTGCTAGAACACAGCGGCACTAACAGTACTACCATGGGAAGGACTGCAGCCTAAACACTGCTGTGAGAATTTGTTATTCACAACTGGACAACCGGGCAACAAAGATTCGATTCCCGCAAAGAACGTGATTTCTCTCTTCCACGCACGGTCCAGACCGGCTATGGGGTCCAGACACGACTTCTACCCAATGAATTCCCGGTGGTAAAGCACCCGGGATACAAAGCCGGTCACCCTCCTCCATCCAGTGAAGTGGTTATGAAATCGTAACACTCTACAGCCCCCCCCCTCCCCCACTCCCAAAAATGCGTCTTCATGGCGTGGTGCTTAATTAAGCACACAAACTCCTCGCTAGCTTGACCAGGAGAGCGCATCTACAGTTTCGCCACTCTCGAGGAAGCATAAAAAATAGTAACTAGTTGGGTTTGCTCTTCTTTGTTTTACAAGAGGATTTTAATTTTGCTGATTTCAGTAACCTTAGCACTAATTCAGGAAATCTTATGGAGTCCTGCCGTGCATATGGGTATATACAGTATACAGGCCTATATATATATGTATGTATGCATATATATATATATATATATACATGCATACACATAACTGTTGCCAGTAATATTTTTCATTTAAGAGATATCAAATTTTAATCGTGACTGTAAAGGGGCTACCTTCGCTGCAATTGTCATTTAATTAAATCAATAAGCGCAACCTTCACAAAGGCAAATATTAATAAAATACGCTTAGATATGGTATATTAAAAATATGATGACCATGGCAACTACCACAGAGGCACGTACTGTCTGGTTTGCCGAAACCCTAAGGGGTCGATATCATCCCATATATAGACAAACAACTCGAAATACATTTTTCAGTACATAAAACATTTTAAGGCAATGTTAAAGAAAAAATCGAGTAAATTTTGTATCCCAAACGTAAGGAAACAATGAGGTTTCGTACTTTCTAGTTGAACATAACGACGTAGCTCCAAATGAACACTTCTCTATAACCTGCTATGGTGTTTTGTTGGTAGGTTAAATACAATCCTAAACATGTAACCCATACAACTGATTGTAGGGTTACTTCCATAAATGTTTTGTTCCCTCGTTTGACTGACACCATATACCCATCATATCGCTCTGTTTAGATTTCAGTGCAATTCTGCTCCGGCGGTTACGCAATTTCCGTTCCCATATTTTTCCTACAGCGGTTTCGGCCCCGGGAATACAGATTTACATAAATTCCTTTCCTTGAGCCGTGTTGCACACCACGCACGAATGGGCACCAGTGCTGCGCAGTATACGGAAGGTACTGGGTTCGAACTTAAGATCGAATGCGCCCTACCCTGACATCTTCCGTCGGTTTCCACAGTCCCTTCAGTAAAATTACACGATTAACCACAGTTACTTCAACTTCTAAGCCAGAATTTCCATTTGCTTCATGATTTACTTCATTATCAGTTCGCTGCAATCAAAATTAAACCCCAAGCTGTAGCATAAATTCTAGCTAACACAGTTTAGGTAGGGAATTCAAAAGTTATTCCCCGAACAGCGTATCCCCATGTACGCTACTCAGCTCCGAACTGTGTCCACTTCGGTCACAAGCAACACATCGTATATTTACTACGTTTGTTTGATTCATTAGAAAGATCGAAAATACTGATAAACTAACGGAACTTTATAAAAACGTTCAACCGTTACCACATTTCAACATAACGCGTAGCCTACTTCATTTCGAAATCACCAACTATAACATATAATTTCCGCAGATTTCGCAGTTACGCTACTGCGGTCCTGGACCGGGGAATTTCACCTAGCTCTATGTAAGGACATGCCACAACATGCGGTTAATTGCTGATTACTCACCGCGCAAGCCCGGCTTCTGAATCAGGAGTGTGTATTTTATCAAACAGGGGTCAGCGAGTTTCAGGGATTCTACTCAGTAGACTGTCATAATTTTCTATCGAAGATTCCAACGTTGTGAGATGTAAGACCATGTCGGTTGGTAGTTATTTAACGGCCTTTTTAAGAAGCGTTATGTCTTTATCTTCGCAGTCAAAACTGATGGGCCCTCAGCCAGGCAGACCCAGAAAGCGTACGCTATTGACGGTGACGATTATGCTCCGTCGAGACGTCGGTAGCCGTCCACCAGAGGACGCGACGTTATACCCCAGCAGACTTGAATCTTCAACATCGTTGCTATTAGAACATCAAATGCCCTATTTTTTCCCCTTAAGGTTCGCCTACCTTAAGCCACATTGTCTTTACAGCTAGGAAAATTGTTTTGTAATAACGGTGAATCAATAACTTTTGTTTTGAAGAATTATATTTCTTATTTGTATATATTCCAACTCTAAATATTCCACAAGAAGCGACATTTTGGGGGAAGGGGGAGGCAGAATTAGTGAGACTTTGTATGGCTTTCCGTGGTACGAGAAATGACGAGAACCACTGCTGTAAGATGTAGTGTTTATTATTACGTACCACATGGCTGTAACATTTAAAACCCCTAAACTCTGCAAATACAATGGGGGTTCCATACTAAACTCAGCGAACAGAGGTTATTTCCTTAAGAGTATTAACAAGTTACCTTTGTAACGAAGATGCAGTGAGTTTTCTGTGACGTAAGAACTCAATTTGTATACAGTATTAATATTTTCCACTTCCCGTGCATGACAAAATTACATACACAATTATATATATACCTGTATATATTACTTGAACTAATCTCTCGCTTCAAGGTGTTCATACGTTCCATCGGCTAATGTTTCCCGACTAAAACTATGTCTACGCCTACTATATTTCGTATAACTTCATCTAATCCACCTTGATTCAATCACCCTAACGATATTGCGTGAATAACCTCGCCAGTACGTAATTTTCCGCAAAACATCGTTACTTAATTTGTCTTAACGTCAGAATATACCTTAGTACGCCATTCTTAAACACTATCATTATACTCGCATTTTCTTTCCCTACAGTCAGAAACCAACGAAGTTTCACAGCCATACCGAACAACTATAATTAGGTCTGAGGGCAGGAGATGGTAATACAAAAGGTAAAAAGTGCACAGCAGCAAGCATTGCGTCAATGACACTGACAGCAGGAAAAATATCTCAACTTAAGCTTATCCCAATAAACGAACGAAACAGTTTATGACACTGTATCACAGATACGCGAAATTATAACTGGCAAACTACCTGGCAACAAGTTTAGGCAGGTAGTGCTATGTAACATGAATGAGAAGACTGGCCCCCGGCTCGAAACTCGACCGCAGAACCGAGTGTGACGATTGTCACGTTTTCGCTTTGTCCTTCCAGAAAATCGGCCTGACTTTGACTTCAAATGAGTAATTGTTATCCACTTCCAGAATCTCATATTATACCCTAAAGACTTCTCTACCACATTCCAAGCTGTTGCTGAAACGACACATAATGGCCAAAAACATCTTTCACTATACAACTACCTTCTTAAGTCTAATTTCCACTCCGGTAGTCGGCTAAAAAGTAGTACAAAATGCCGTTGAGAGCTTTGCAAGCAGCTGGTTCAACTGCTCTTTTCAGGGAAAGACAAAAGAGTGTACACAATGACAGTAATCAAAGGTGTTCCGCCATTATGTATAAGTTACATAAACGGCACCAGTTGCGAACAGGAGCCGGTGGAAGCAGTTGAAAGTACACACGAACTGGTATGCTGTAGTGCCCACCTTCACCAAAGAGAAGTCTCCCAAGACGGCAGTACTGCATGGTGCATACAAACATTCATACATTTATTATCAGGAGATAACAGTCCTATTTGAGATCAGAAACCCGGACTGACTTTCCTGAGGAGTTAGGCAGACGGGTGATTGGAATCATCCTGGTGTGAATGCGAAATGCATTACGTTCAGGCTGTTTAAAACTCTGGCATTGTGCATCATTCGGAACTTGGCAGAAAGGCTGCCTGACTGTGACGCAGCGGCGGGCTCTTACCGCCAATACAGTTCAATGAAGCCAGCACGCGAATGGCTACATCATGCAGACGATTTGAAATTATAGCCCATGTGGCAGCTAGTATGAATTCAAATGATATGGGGACTGTAAAACACATTTAAATCTGGGCATTTTCTAAGGGCGAGTGCACTCTTTCGGGGTCACGAAAAGCCAACGTCCGTGTATATTGTAAACGCAGTAAATCTAGGGCCTATGTATTCATGGTCATCGACTGTAAAGTTTGAAAATGAATTCCATCAATTAAATAAGCATTAAATGTCACAAAAATTACGATTACACACCAGGCCGAGCTAATTTTTACGCAAATCAAATCCATTACGTCAGATTAACAACATTACAGTGAAATATAAAACAGAAGCAATGACTACACTCAATAGGCCGTGGCTACTCAATTCACCGATACAGACGATCAGCGCACGGAATGCTTACTAATCTTTATATTCCCTAAGACCAAAGACTAAGCCACCCCGAGTTCAAGTTATATACGCGTATTTCTCCCCATCACCTATATACACGTTGCTACACCACAGACCATGCAAGACATATATACAAAGTGTAAGTGGAAAGGTACGAAATCACGCGGGTAAAGGCATCGTTCAAACGAAGCCCGCTGTTGCCAGTGTTAGCGACTACAACCGATGGCAAAAGATGAGACGCGTTACCATCACTTTCAATGAAAACCGGGGGGGGGTCAATGCATCCAGTGAGAACGCCCATTCTCTCCCTGCCCTAAGAAATCGACATCAAAGAACAACTGATAGTGGTGCTCTGGGTTCTTGACATCGTCATCAACACATGGCGATGATGTGGAAACCACCCAGATCTTCGTATTACCGTCACGAGAAAGAGTCCCCGCATTGCCGACGGGTGTCACCGTGCTGCACAGCACCAGTAACCACGTGGCCTGCACTGAACATTCGGCTCGCAAGGCAACGTGCGTTCTTCTTTTAATGTGACAGACAAGATACACACACGTACAACACGGCAGATAAAGTTATAGTTTCAGAGGCCTCGGTTTTACTAGTCAAGTTTACGATTACAGAATGGAAGATATTAAAAACTTGAAATGGATGTCACGTGGTAAATGCCATTTTGATTTGTCACTGTCATTCAAAGAACTGTGAGTATTGTCACATTCCTTGACTCTGAATCTAACATGATTTGGAATATAATAATAGGAGGAAAAAAAAGATGCCTTCATAAACTTTCTTCAACTTTAACATTAAAACTATCCGTCTTCCCCACCACACCAGTACTCAATAATCAAATGAACTTGAAACAGTGGCATTTTTCAAACACCACAAATCCACAACAAACCCTCACACGAGCCAACAGATGCCGAAAGTGAGAGACGACACAGTACATTTCCAACTGACAGCTGCCTGAACTGCGAAATACCAAAATATCTACTTTATACCGCATACAAGCATAAGTAGAGTAACATGGCACAGGTGAAGTGTCGATTTTCACCCAGCGCCACATAGCCTTCAGTAGCATTCAACGACTTGGTATTTTTCGCGACATACATTGTTAACATGCATGTATAAACACCTCAAGTCCGGAATATCCATCATGCATCACAACCGAAGCATGAAATAACTTCTATCTTCAAACCGAAATCGCAAACTGCCGGCAGTGAACTCAGGCATCAGCAAGCAACTAAATCTCTTCATGAAGGACCTACTACGATACGTCACTACTCCAGAAATAAATTCCACTTCTTCTTCCTCCTCTTCCTTTCCTTCACTTCTTAAACAATAAACCCAGCTTTAACTCAATGCACTCATTCCACCTTTCCAAAGGCCTCCCTCAGTCCCGAGGTCCTTTCGGTCTACAGGCGTCCTTCACAGTCTCTTTGGACATAAGTTCATGTCATCCTATCCAGTAGGATTGCCCAGTCTTGCCCATGTCTACCTCAATTATATTGCAGTAAATGTATTCTCAGTTCTTTCTAATCCTTAATCCTTTAACGAGTGCTTGTTACATGCACGTACCATTTGTCTCAGCATCGAAACACACTGCACTTTACATCTGGGAGTTCACTATGATTCTTAAAATAAGAACGCACTACGTACATGTAATTTGCTGAAGATGACCATTATTTGTTTGTCACGGTGTTTGTCAATTTGTCATATCTAAAGAAACCAAGCGCATAACTGTACTTACAACGGATAACAACGACAAGTGGCACCGAAATTTATAAACTACCCCTCGCCCAATACGGTATCGACAGTATAGGGTTGAAAATAATTATCTATACGGTGAAAATTTTTCTGAAAGCCGAAAAACGCTAGATATGAGATTTTTCCAATGTATCCGTTGAATTCTCCGTAATTAGCATTAACCGGTTATACATTCAAATGCAGAAGACGCTTCTTTACTATGAGGCAGAATATAAATACTTTGACACTATTTAGATAAAATTCAACACATGGGAAATTTTTCTGTTCCAGCACGAGATTTCTGCATCTTCTATGGCCGCTACGTGTTATAAGACTTGCTGTACAGAATTCATCTCTTACTCTCTCCACCTGACATATCCACCGAAATTTTCCAATCCTCAAGTTATTTTATACTAATACTTCATATCATGTTTTCGTATTTTATCATTTTAAATTCTGTCCATTCTTGTACATCCTCCACTTATTGTTTAATCTGATTTCGGCGGGCTGAATGTTTGTTGGGTCCACCTTCTTTGCCATCGGCACGTCATTCTCATACTGTAACAGCCACTGACTTCCATAATTGTCAGTTCCGTTTCCTTTCTACGTTTTCCTACGTATTTAAATTCCTTCTTATAACACCACACACATCTTGGAAACGAGAATATTTCTCATTTAAACCGTCACCTTGAAGTTATAACGCGAACTGTTTCTAACCTTATGCCGTTGCATATTACCGCGTATTTATTACATTATAGAAATTATAACCAACAAAACATACTGTATTTAGGAAGAAACCCCTAACTGTCTACAATTAATATCCTACGTGTTTAGGACCTCTTGGGCCACTATCAAGGAGCTTCAAGTAATTGCAAAGTGAAATCAATAAAGACACGAGACTGCACATATCAAGAAACTGCACATATCAACAGACTGCACATATCAAGAAACTGCACATATCAAGAAACTGCACATATCAACAGACTGCACATATCAAGAAACTGCACATATCAACAGACTGCACATATCAAGAAATTGCACATATCAACAGACTGCACATATCAAGAAACTGCACATATCAACAGACTGCACATATCAAGAAACTGCACATATCAACAGACTGCACATATCAACAGACTGCACATATCAA
>Ga0123354_10008373_pt1 | contig 15714 bp, 5 predicted proteins | sample TergutLab28metaG_2_FD_97872 | JGI IMG/M metagenome (GOLD analysis project Ga0123354, IMG submission 97872) | Labiotermes labralis P4 segment gut microbial communities from Petit-Saut dam, French Guiana - Lab288 P4 | ecosystem: Host-associated > Arthropoda: Insects > Digestive system > Gut ...
AGCACAGCACAGCACAGCACAGCACAGCACAGCACAGCACAGCACAGTACAGTACAGTACAGTACAGTACAGTACAGTACAGCACAGTACAGTACAGTACAGTACAGTACAGTACAGTACAGTACAGTACAGTAGATACTCATCGTACTTTTTTACACGAATTTGTGAAACAAGCCACATTTTATTATAAGAATATATCACGAGGCACGGTCCTCTGAATGTCAAAAATAGATCACTCAACTTGACATCTTTGACTAAACTCCACGTTACTATAGCGTTATAGGAAATTTTTTTTGTTATTTTGAGAAGCATTTGAATGTTTGGGCGTAGCATCGAGTGACCTTAAAGCAGAGAGCATTTTTGGATACAAGTGTGTAGTAACTAACCGAATTGCTTAATAAACTGACTCCATATAGGAAGATCCTTGTAGAGAGCTACTTTTTTTTCAGCTAGCCAAGAATCTCCCCGCACGTTATGCAAGGCGACAGTTAGTTGTCAGATTCACAAGAGGCCGCCACTTCTACAAATCCAGTGTCAGATTAATCCAATCCACGCCCACTCATCCTGTTTCTTGATAAATGTTTCTGTGTTGAATGGTAGCAGGCGATCCCGATATTCGATCTGCTTTTAATTGCTTTTAATGCGTGTAATTTTGTGTTATCAGTGTCGTTCCTAAGTATGAAAGTTATCTGCAGTTCCAAAGGTTTTGTTACCTGCTTGTTTGTCTAAAGCCGCTAACTGAATGTTTAAATATAATATTGTGTTTGAAAATAAAGTTGTGAATTGAATTAAATTATGGTCCGTCAATAGAGTCGTCTACTCCTAAATGATTTTCTCAGAAACAGGACGCTGTGTGAACAATTAGTAATTAACATACAATGCGGAACATACTGCAGCCCAGAACTGTTGTTGGAAACAAATATTAATGTCCTGAATGATTAGCCAAATGCAGGAAAACTTATTTTTGCTTCCAGGTATTTTGAGTATGCATGAAAAATTACATTGATTTCTTTGAAGTTTCGGAGTGGCTGGCGTTTACCATTGTGGTTACGCTGCAGTGGTAATTGGTGCCAGCCGTTTTCATCAGACCTGTTCTCATCTTTAAGGGCCAAAGGCCCAAGATGATTTAGACCCTTAGAGAAGACACCAAAAGTTTGTGTCGAAATGTCGGACACCAATTAACCAGAGATGCGGCGGCATATCCCACAAGGACGGAGGCCTTACCTGCACAGATACGAAAGCCCAAAAAATCATATAGCTTCAAGACAATTGCTGTCAGATGGCACTGAATATTTAATGAATGGGAAGGTGACTGAGATGTAAAATTCCGCCGACCTAAGGCTGTAATAACAATACCTACAGCTTTCCTCTCCCAGTAGGTAAACACATTGACTACAGATCATGACCGTTTACTAGTACCGCTTATGTACGGGTCAGTGAAACTTCAAATTCACTTTGCACCCGAACCAGGTGAAAGATGTAATCTGATATTTATTGGACCGTGCATCATTGTGATAACTGAAGAATAAAAACCAACTAGATGCCACTTATTATTTTATTGTACTTCTTATAGGCTCAACAATTTTCGGACACTACTATGCCCATAATCAGGAGCTCGCGACTAACATGTTGATTACCACATTGGTCGTTTCGTTCTTGGTTTGCTGTAGGTTGGAGGTTAGGTGCGGTTAGGTTGGAGTAGTGTCCGGGCTGCTGCCCGGACACTACTTCGAAAAATGTTGAGCCTATAAGAAGTACAATAAAATAATAAGTGACTTCTAGTTGGTTTTAATTCTTTAGTTGAAAGATGTAATGTTGACATACAACACTTTAGTAAAGGCTTTCCCTGTATTCGTTATTTGTCATAGTAACTGAACAAGCTGTCAGCAAAGCTCTATGACATATACCTTTGCTGTTTGTACAGTTAAAAACTCCTGATGATGGACAGAGGAACTGTTCGAAACATGTAGAATTTTATTCCAAAATAAATTTGAGAAATTAGTGCATCTAGTTTGTTTTATTGTAAGAATTTAAGTAGTTAAATATACGTAAATGGTACTTGTCGTTGTTCCATGAGATTTGCCTGTGCTCTTCTTTATTGTATATTTTGTGGCTGAAGCTAAAGTTTTCTTACCCTACATAGACTTAGGAATACTTCATTAAAATGCAGCTTTGCTGAATACAATTCGTTTAGAATAGTTACTTAAAGAACGTCTTATAATGCATCATGTAGAAGTTATTTACTTACATTATGAAACTCCTCAGTAAGTCAAGTTAAGAATACACGACGCCATGTTGTTAGTTACAAAATACCGACGTAATTTTCCCCTTAAATCTGCTGGGCCTGAATTTTATCTCTCTGTCCAAACTGGCGCGTTGAAAATGTGGGGATCGTGGAGGGAGTATGTAGTAGGAGGATGGAGAATATTGCGTGACGAAGAGCTTCATGATTGTTATTAATCATAACAAATGTTAAATTTGAAATCGGCAGAATATGTGTCACATTTCGGAGAGATGATGAACGTGTAGAAGATTGTAGTCGGAAATAGTGAAAAAAGGGTCCACTTTGGGGGCCAAGGTGTGGATGGGAAGATGTTACTAAAATGAATCTGAAAGAAAAAAGTATTAGAGTGTGTACCATGTTTATGTGACAGAGAATATGACCATTGCTGGGATGTTAAAAACGCGCTAAATAAATGTTGAGTGTATGTAATTGGCGGGGAGACTTCTGTCTAGTCAAGCACGATATTATCCCGTTGGATTATTTGATTATGATATTTTTAAACTTGGTTTCTATATTGTAGCCGATTATTTTTAGTATAGTTGTTTCTTAGGATTGCTGGCGTCAGTTACGGACGGTTCATGGCCATGCGTTGTAAGTTAATCTGTCGACGTATATTCAGGACCGTTGGTGATAGGTAGGAGGGGAGAGATTTAAATGAGAAAACGTCAGCAGCTGACAACGGAAGCTAGAAATCCAGTGCGAATTCAGTCGCGTACGAGTGTGGTGTAAGTAGGAGTACAGAGAAGTAACTTCGTTAGTTTCCTAGAAATTATCTAGTTGTTTTACTGGATAGAGCGCTCCATTATTTTATATCAAGAATAAATTGAGTAAATAAAACAACAAGTAAAAAAGAAATAATTAAAACTATATGTGATTCGGTGAACCACACCAGTTTCCCGAAAGAGAATCACCCACCAGACTGAGCTCGTCGGAACAACAAAGTTACGAAGGGTGATCGTATAGAATATACATCTTGTATTTACTGATTTCACCTACGACAGACTGTAACAACATAACACCGTGCTTGAGTGTGAAACAGAAATTTTATTGAAAATGCGTCCAACTAGATGTTAGTTCAAGGTTCTAATTTTGCTACATTGTGAATTCAGACACAAAGTTTAAAATCGTTTATACCTTGCAAATGTTCTGGAACTGCGAGTCTCCACTTTGGTTCGGAGTCTGATTGTTCTGGAACTATAGAGAGTGCCCCATCCCTTGAATCCAAAGAGGTCTGTAGTGTGAAGTGTGGATACAAAGCAAAGCGTGTATTGTCTATAGAGAGTACAGCCACTCAAAATCGATTTTTATGTTATTGTCTTACTAAAAGGAAGGGGGACGTGAATAGGTAGTGGAAATAATTTTCATTTTGTCACGTTGTAGGAGGAGAGCATGAGTTTGATACAGTCTGTAAATAGGCGTTAAGCAACACAACTCTGTGCTTAAATATTACAAGCCTAAATAAAATAAATATGTAATATTCCTGTTGTGGCTTTATTGCATTACACATTGATTTTGTTATAAGGGTAACGTCAGATTTATTAAAATTTTCGAACCCCCCCCCCAAAAAAAAAAGTAAAAATAAATTTAAACTGTGGTGGGAATTTAACATTCATAGGTCCGTGCATCGCTAGTATATTCACAGAGTATAACCAACAAGATGCAACATTTCACAATTTATTTATTTCTGTAAGAAGCTGTACATGTTTTTAAGACGGTTTTTCTGTCCATCATCAGGAGCTCAAAACTGCACATACAGCGGCAGGTATTTGTCAGAGCAATACCTAACGCTGTATGTGCAGTTATACTCTGCGAATGTAGTGGGAATTATGTAAGAATCAAATAGATTATGTTATTTATTCACAAGTTTGTCTTTTTGGTCAAAATTAAACATTAACTGTCAGCCTCGGTACACCGTAAGGTGGTAAGGCACATAATTTTATCTAATTTTTACCATCTCCATCCTGGGGTGTAGTTCGAATTTAAATTCCAGCGGCTTGGAAGGTTGAAGAACCACAAAATTTAGACATATTGGGGAATCCAGCCACATTACCACGTATTCATAACCGCGACACTACTAGAAGTGTTCTGCTTCATCGTCCGTTTAACGCCCGGAGAAAAAATCCAGGTCCCCATTCGGTACGAGGCCGAATGGGCCCTAGACCCAGTTTCAATGCTACGGTGATATCTCTACCCCATTCCGGAGCTTCAGTTAACGAAACCTTCGTACTTATGCAGATATTAAGCGACGTCAGCTGGTGTGACTTGTTTGAAATTCATTCACATACGACCTCAAAATTTTGTAAAAGCATTCTATTAACTTCGTGATCAGTTATAGAATGGTGTATCATATAAATGAAACGACGTCAGTTGGCCCGAGTGACACTGCATTATTGACATAATGCAGTGTCTGTGTACGCGACTATGACAGCTACACATCCTTGGTATCCGGATGCATCCGGATATCACACCACCCCAGCCAAACCACACCGTAACACCAACACGCATCGAACCAGAGCAATACAACCCATGAAATAACTCAACTAATAAGTCGCAAGCTCCTGAGGATGGATGTATTAACATCCGAAACATGTTGAGCAGTAAATAATGAAATAAAAAAGCAAGTGAAATCAAGTTGGTCTGTCTTTATTCAACTATTTTAAAACCTGTTTGAGAGTTCTAATAATAATAATAATAATAATAATATCAATAACAAATAACAAATAAAATGTATGTTTTCCTCCATGGTACGTCTTTACGGGTAGGTTTAATTTCCAAACTTCAATGCTGACATACGATGCTGTAAGTTGCGTTTTGATAAAAGAACATAAACATTGAGGAAAGTAAGATAAAATGAAAACCGGAAGTTTTCGTTATAATATTTTTTTGTTTCTTTCAATTTCAAATTTCCAGGTCCTGCATGTCACAGGTATTGAAGGAATGTCCTTCCAGAAACACCTACCAAATTAGGCCTATTGATTTCACGCTTATAGTGAGAGGTTAAAAGTAAAATATACTTGTCCTTGTGCACGTAGTGAACGCATGCCGTCCCTTCTTAATCTGGGCACTGTAGGGGCGATTTGTCAGCTTCTCGTCCAGGCCGTTGTAATTCCGGGGGAACAGCCATTGGAGCTCACTGAAAAGAGGCCTGGGTAAGTCTCAGAGGCGATCGAAACGATTTGGAATAGCGAAAAAATCTTGCCGCTGTCAACACCACGATTTTTCTGCCATCCAACGCGTGCTTTAAATTCTGCATCCACTAAGGATCCTTAGTGACCGGGTGTTTCAAAATATATGATAAATATTGCTTGTCTCCTTAAATTTTAGTCCGGAAGTGGAAAATAGAAAACTTACATCAAATAATAATAGAATTTATGAATTTTGCAATTTTGATCACAGGCTGTTCGTCAGGAACTTCGATGCAACTACGAATTTGTGGTGTTTTTGTGCTGTTAAAAATGTGGAATATGATACTTAGAATTTAGAGTATGTAATGGTGATCGAAGTGTTATTCCTTGTACGTAGAGGAACCTGGAAAGGCAGGACTTTAAGCTTATTTCAGTGCAGAAAGAAAAAAAAAACTTTGAGATCATAATACAACAAGAAGCTCAACTTACGTATGAACGTAATAATGAGGCGCTTTCCTGCCACATTTGGTACGGTGGAAAAGCAATAGATATTGGTTATTCCGAGTGTGTGTCTGTAGCGTTAGTTATCCAAATGCACAGCGCACGCATCCCATTGTATTGCCACCTGTGATTCAGTATATATTTCCACATTATCTAATAAAAGGCACGACATTCTTAAGAACGTTACTGTGTTTTGATTTCGTCTAAAAGTTATTTTCTAAGTAATTTCTAATTCCAAGAAGTATTGAGCAAGATACTGTCATAAAATATAGTTAGGTCTTCATGTAAAGTTCCCGGAATTTTTGTCAGATTTTAATGAAAATTTATTTTTTTAACATATTCTCGAAAAATATTCAAATACCAAATTTAATGAAAATCCGTTCAGTTGGAGCCGAGTTGTTCGATACGGACGGACAGACGGACAAACTGACATTTACTACAAATTTAGTAGTCAATTTTTGCAATTTTACGAAAGCGCCTAAAAATGTGGCCAATTTTTGATGCTGTGTAATCAATTATGTCAGATTTGTCTAGCATTTATGGAATTATATTTTTAAGGATTCTCAGCCCTCTTTCGACAGAGTATCTGCTGCCTCACAATAGCTAGGAAATTGTTGTAGGTAATGTGTATTGAACGACCCTTATGGGTCATAAGTGTTTTGGAAAAAATAAACTGGTCAGTCATGTAAATTATGTGCGTATCAAATCACACTGGCACTACGATTGCCTGCCAAGGCTTGCTCATACACAAATTCACTTTCAGTTCTCATATAACGAGAATTATAGCAAACCGGTTGTAACCTTTTAATATACTATTAGAATTTTGAAAACATGTCTGTATCCCGATGTGTCACGATTTAATGTGAATTCGTTTCTGTATATCGAATGAAAAATCGGAAAAAAGGGCCGTCATTGTTTGAACAAGAGGGAAGTAAATCAGAAAATATCCAAACAATGCATTCACAATACTTGTTCCATCAATAGCTGATTTTATAACAAAGGTAGTTGTGTGTAGCATTGTCTGGAAAGAGAAGGGTAGTCAGCAGATGAAACGCATAACATTTGATCTGCTGAATGCATTTTGTTCACATGTGAGGGCTATTTGATTACACAACCCGTGAAAGGGGCACTTGTAACGAGGGTCTGGTTAGGCAACAGGCTCGCCAGATGGCAACCTAGGTCAACAAAGTAAGACCTTTGTTTGACACTTGTTTTGCATAAATTGCCATTGATCAGTACTGAGTAAATGAATCGTTTGTTTCGTGAAATTGGCAGAGTGTTTCCTCAGGAAAACCCCTAATAGAATATCTTAAAGACAAATTTAAACATTATGTTATTGAAATGGGAAAGTTTTGTAGGTTTTGTGATGGGTACCAAAACTTTGGAGGAATCTGCTGCTTCCATCATCAGGATAAAAAGTGTTGGATATCGACATTAAAACATCGAATCTCGAGGAAAACTTCAAAATTTATCAACTGCTATTTTATTCTGCCTCCCTAAAACGAAATATGTTAGAAGTTTGCTCAAATTTGTACTTAGAACATTCTAACAGTGTTTCTCGCAGTGTCCTCTGCAGCTCCATGGATACATTTCTGTTATGACTACTTTGAAGTTTTATTTGTTTGGTTAGTTAAAAGAATAACCTTTTATTAAAAATAATATACAAACTTAATTGGCCATGTGTGTATTTCGTGTGACCGTTAGACTACCTAATTAAGAAACTCCTGTACCCACAAAGCGACCGATAATCATTTTAATTAAGGTAATTAGTATCTATCTAAAAATCAGTCCTGAGATATAAATTCTTAGTTATTGGATTCCTGTCTTCCCTCCAGTCCGCATTTAGGTGAGCAAGGATTTGGATCCGTGATTATTTTTCGAAGCTAAGAGGGTTCCGCGAGGAAAAGCGTTTTGCGAGAAACTGTCGTAACGTACGGCTAAATGGTTCAAAATTGTCTTCAATATTCTGTTTTGGATCGGATAACTTTTTGAATATTATCATCTTAGACGAGAAACAAATTTATTCCAGCTAATGCATTGAAGAATGTTAGGGACCTGAATGGAGCCGACAGAGAAACTGACAACATTTATGATTAAACATTCAATTTTTTATGTTCCAGGCTCTGGTAATTGAAATATATAAACTTTTAAAGGCCATAGGATGTCGTTAGGTACCGTGAAGGGCGTCACCCAATCAGAATTGAATCATCGGTGGCCGTAGGCAAAAACTGTAATTTTCAATTTATCGCGGCCACTTGGAAGAACTAGATATAGATGTCAGGATGGCATTGCAAAATGAATTTTAATAAATAGGGTGGGTTGGTGTGCAATGGATTAACTCGGCCGAATATCAGGTAAAGGTAAAGGTAAAGTGCAACCTTGTACAGGCACTGGGGCTCTGTAGAGGCCGTACGGTCCATAGGGGGAGTAGAGGTATAGCTCTACTCTTTCTTGACCGCGGTACTAGAAGTGGTGAGTGGTCATCGGCACGCCTCGGCCGCTCTTTACCCCCGGGAAAGACCCAGTACCCATTGCACAGGAGGCTGGTTGGGCCCCAGGGCCGGTCTGGACAGGTGCGGAAAATCTCGCCCCCCCCCGGGATTCGATCCCCGGACCGTCCAGCCCGTAGTCACTCGTTATACCGACTGAGCTACCGGGCCCACTCGACGTCAGGAACGTTGACGAAATGTTGTGAAATTTCAGGGATGAATAAAATAAGAGGTATTTTTTGACTCAATGAGGACGCGGGGGTCTCCGCTGCATTGATTTCGAATTTATGGGTAATTGTTTCTAATTTCTGAGTATTTTTTCTTTTGTTGTTTCGTGAACATGACGAGAGTGCAGTAAGTTTGATCCACGTTATTTGACAGTAATGCTGACGCCAACAGACTCTGAAGGCGACTGTCACTTTCATTTGGAGTATGGCGGTCTGTTGCTAGACGTACGGGTTACAGATTATGGGGCGGCCACACAGCCTGATAGCAAGCAGGCGGCTTATCTGCTGAGCAATTTAACCTGAAGGATAGCGTGAAACAGGACTGAGAAACAAAGCATACCCTCCAGAACTTTACTGCATGATATGGCTCCAGAGTGTCGCGTAGTGAACTGGAATATGACTGCGTGGTGTTCCGCTGTCATTTCTCTGAAAGCGAAAGTAGAAACAAAACCTTAGGTAGTGTCTGATAACAAAAAAAATTGAGTCGGTGTTTTCTATTACAAATAAGCCGGTGTAGAACATTTGATATAGTGGCTGGGCTACTGGCTGAAGAACCGAGGTTTCGTGGATTCATTCCTGGTTTGAGCAACAGATTTTTTCTCCTAAAGATTGCGTACTGACTCGGGGGCTATATCAGCATCCCACGCAGTGTGTACCGCTGGCTCTGTCCTTTGGTTTAAAGTGGTCGGAACGTGGTCTGACTACTCACCTCTATCTCAGCTGAAGTTAAGAATGTGTGGTGCCCATTTCTCCACATTTCCTCACGGCGAGTTGCTGAATTAAGCACAAAAAATCTTGCTTGTCCCTGCAAAGAACTGCTCCTACCCATCTACCCTGCCGAAAGCGCACGCTATTCTATTGGAGCACTTCCTGAAATAGGCTATGTTGAAGAATGAAGTTTCTTATCTGCAGAGCGTCCTTTCTGTCGTGTCCCTGAGCACAGCTGCTGCCACGAAAGTTTGTCGAGCAAGAAGTCTGCTTCCAACGGCAGTTCAGAGTCCGAATTTCCCGAAGTTCAACTACTTTTTTTTGTAGAAGAGTCTACAAATTCTCTAAATTCCTGGAGGATCCAGACTTCCTATCGATAAATATCCCGTGTTCAGCCACAGGATAAACGGGACAGTCTTTATTTTGGTAATAATATAAATATAAACTGTATTTCGTTTTGTTATTTTTCTGTTTTCAAAGCTTCAATGCAGCTTAATGATCACAATAGGCTTTAGACGATTACTGAGACTCGGACCAAGAGTAAAGACAGTGTTTGCACTACAAAACATTTTATAGGCACCTGTGCAGACAATCCACATTTTACTGCCCCATTTTCCCCTTATCCTTTACCAGTTCCGGCCACGTAAATCTTGGTAGTGATCTTGAAATTTTAACATTATCCTTCAAAAGGACTTTGGGCTGGTTGGTATAAACTAGAGGGGTTGTAATGGAATACAACAGTGGGCACAGAGGGAGAACATTCTACCTTTTGCTTCCTCCACCTGTGGGGATTTGCTGTGGCCTCAGTAAAATAACGAGACCAAATATGGAGAAAAATTTTTGAAGGGATTTCTCATAGTGGCCATAAGAAGATAACACAGTGATGTTTTATCGAAACAACGACATAGTGTTATGTTTCTTACAAATTGTAATGGTAGGTTTAACTATGTACACCACCTGATGTATCGCGCTGAATTACGGCCTTGAATATCAAATTAGAGGTAGATCCGTAACGATGTGAAGGCCGTTACGTTGTTCACCATTTTAGTAATATTGTGAATAAGATATTTATCTAAAGCATTCAAATGACCGCCATACTGGTAAAACGAAATGTAACCAGAACGATTTTTTTATTTTCTGATTACAACCAACGAGATGCAACTGTTTTTTATTATTTATTTCTAAAAGGCTCTACATGTTTCGGGCGGTTCCTCCGCCCATCATCAGGAACTCATAACTTTACATTAATCTTCAGGTATTGTCAACCAGTACTTCTGCAGGTTGGTATCGTGAATCAGCCACGATACCAGCCTGCTGCAATATTGGCTGACAATACGTGAAGCTGAATGTACAGTTATGTGTTCCTGATGATGGGTGGAGGAACCGCCCTAAACATGTAGAGCCTTTTAGGAATAAATAACCAAAAATAGTTGCATCTTGTTGGTTGTAATTAGAAAATCATACTAACGATGCACGGACACACGAATATAAAAAAAAATATTTCCAGAACGTCATCAATTTTACTTTCTAGGAGAAGTCTGCGAAAATCTAATTACTTTCGTTTTTCTTTGGATATGTTCAATACACGTGGTCCTGTATGGCCAGCTGTTTGTCCTGCACGTGTCCTACTAGAATCAGGGAAGTTTGAGTGACTGTATTAATTTTAGTTTCGTTTTTTGGAAGAATTTCTCTATTTTATGTCTGTTACTTCATCCTCAATTCGTCTTTTTGAAGAATTTTGTAATATAACAGGGCACCTTGCTAAGGAACTTGAAGTTATCCAGTTTTTGAATGTTTTCCTTATTTTATGTTTGTGTTTTCCCCATTAATGTTCTACTTTTAAAATTCTCTGTGAAGGCGAATCTGTATTGTCTACATTTCATTTCCTTAATTCTGTGTTAAAATAGGACGTTGGTTTAATTTGTTCACCTGTTATGGAACAGCTGAATATTCTAAATCTGGGATACGGTAGGAACTCTTTGGAATAATGATATCAGTCTTCATGTTTGTACCGTGCACCAATGACAATTTAAACACTTTATTATCCAACAGATGCACAAATATATAATTCGTAGATACAATTAGAATTATTATAAAATATTTAAATATTTTATAATAATTCTACTTGCATCTACAAATTATATATTTGTGCATTTGTTGGATAAGAAAGTGTTTTAATGATGTCAGATTTTATGGTTTTCTAAACACGAAGAAGTGTAGTAAGCCCTTATTAATAATTAATTATTATCTTAACCCTTCACCCGCTAACGTGGAAAATATGGTGAGCTCGTAATAATGCCAGCAGTTGGCAGATGGGATTCAACTCGGCGTTTAAAGGGTTAACTTGCCATTTCTTGCCAGATGTATTCGAGTAAGACTCATATGGTAGACATGATCTAAACTTTGTCTACAGGAACATCCAACTGAGAATTCTTTAGGCTTCTCTGACGGTACTGACTTCGTAAAGATTTATACATGTATTGTTCAAGACTGAGAGGAGTCCAACTGTGCCACGTATTTAAATCAGATATCAGTAGTAATCTGTTACTTTGAAGGCACAGCAGCTCACACAACCAAAGGCCCAAATACATCGAGAAGATCTCTGAAGCTGCAAAAATGTCAGTAGCTAGAATTTAACTTGCGCTCCGATATTTAATGCAGAGTCGCGGATTTTTATTAAACTAAGAAATACTTCGCAAAAAAAAAGTACTGAGTTTGCGTTACAAATAAAAACTAAAAGTCATGGCGACGTGTAATTCAGTTGGTTTATTTAATATATTGGTATATAATTAATCATCTGTTTATTAATATAATTCAATCCTAGAAATTTGGCTGTACTATTGGATAAATTCATGTCACTAGTTTGAGTTGCCAGTTGCAAATCATACTTGACCACCAAATATACTGAGTGAGGTTTCTTCTTGGCTCAGTTACTGTAGGCATTTAACAAGATTATACCTTATATTAAACCATAGGGACTTCGTTCTACAGCTCTTGCGATACGTGGGTCATTCTCCTTGTGATTAGGACACACAAGGTGTAAGGAAAATAGCCGTCAATCACAACCATATTCTTTTAGTATGTTGTAGGGTTCTAACGCGACATGTTTCGACTTATATAAAAGTAGCCGTTACCAAGCTGATAGGGTACTAAATAAAAGTATTATGTAAATCGCAGTATGAGCAGGACCGCTATGAGAACACCAAATCCTTCCGGAATTTATTCTTTCTACTTCCATCTTGTTAGGAGTAACGCATTATTATTTTGTGATCTGTTTTTAAGTTTTCGAAAGAGACTGCGACTGTAGAACATATTTACCGAATGTTTTCCTTGGGAATGAACGAACTTCATACAGTGTTGCATCCTGCAATTAAGGCTATGCAGATCTTGCAGACAAAATTCTAGGAATATTTAATTAATCGTAGGCCAGCAAGAAATTCGATGTTCACGGTTTTTACGGTCACATCATACTTTAGACACGTGCTGGCACCTAGTGCAATTTGTAGCTGTCATCGGACTGTGACGTGGTAAGTAGAAGTAACGCAGCCGCTGCTATGGCTCAGACAGTTATTAGCCCCCTCTCCTCCCTCCCCTACCTCGAGCGCCTGGTTTCGATCCCAGAGCAGTCCATGGACATTTATGGTAGACAAAGTAGTCCTGGGGGAGGTTTTACACAGAATACTTCGGTAATCCCCTCTCATTATCATTCCACCAATGCTCCATAATCACATTTCATCCATCTGCGGCGGAAGTTGTGTGACAGGGGTGGCCACATAGACGAGTCTCCGAGACCCGTACTTGAAGAGGCAGCTTAGGCAAAAGGTGTGCATTACTATAGCTGGTAGCTTGTTATTTCTGTGTAACGAAGTACAGTCGGTTATATTCAGTTATTAATGAACCATAAAAATATTTTAAAACTCTATTTCTATAGTAAAACCAACTAGATGCACCAATGTATCAAATTTGTTTTATTTTTGAATGACACTTTACATGTTCCGGACGGTCTTTCCGTCCATCATCAGGAGTTAAAGAATGTACATACAGCAACAGGCATTTGTCAAACAGATACTGCTGTCTGCTTGCTAGCAAGCAGACAGCAGACTCCTGATGATGGACGAAAAGATCGTCCGAAACATGTACAGTGTTACTCCAATAAATTTAATTTGAGACATTGATGCACCTGGTTGGTTTTACTATAGAAATATATTACGATGCACGGCCCTATGAACGTCAAATTTTAAAACCCGTTTTGCGGCTAGCTTCATGTGCGTGAGGTAAAGTTATAGCAATCCCTGCACAGGCCTATTACAGGCCCAAAGGTTTCCAGAAGGTTGAGGCTCCCAGATTTCAAGACAATCGGCACATGAAAGTGGTATGTTTGTCAGACCCCCCCACCGGGCCCCCTTACCCCAACCCCCCCCCCCCCCCCCCCCCCCCAGGAATTATTCCTGGTATTCATTTCTGTTATAGGCTGATTTGACCCCAGGGTCGTATTGCGGCTGAGAAGACTCCAGTGATATCATAAGGAATCGAACCCGTGGCCCTTCGGCTTGTAGCGCATTGCCTCAACCAACTGCGCCACCTCGTGTCCCGCATGTGAAGTGTCTGGATATTATTTTAATAGGCTGCAGGCTGCACCAGTGATGTGGGCGGGCCAAGTGCCACTGTGTGCCGTGTTTTGGGTATTTCTCTTAATAATCTTGGTAACTGGTAGCGTCCTTACACAAAACAATTCTCCCCTCCCTTGAAAGGGCAAAACAAAAGAAAGGAAGTAGGCCGCCACACTTTCATATAAATCATGTAATTTATAATCCGGACAAACTGTTCTGCAGTTGCAAGAAACACAATTTTAGGACGCATATTGGTCATTGTTGCACGTGTCTGACTTGCCACGTCTGTCTGATGATTGTATTACATAGCGTCAGGCGCATGATTATTGCATCTTGCTTCCTTTCTACCCCCGTCCCAACCGATTATCTCCTTGCACAGTCTGTTGACAGTGTCAGTGCACGCATTGTCAGTACGCACGTCAGATATGACATGAATGCTGACACATCACACCGAGTTTCGTGCCTACATTTGAGCAGCATACAAGCATTCAAATTATATCTATGGCATTCTCGAGTACCTGTGCAGTAAGGCTATCAAACAAGAACAGATGTTAAAGTCGTTTCCTTAGAAATAAATTCAAAAGAACATGACTTCGAACACTGTGAAGACGTCGAGTCTTAAGAAGTGCCAACCGAGTGTTCATGCATAGATGGAAAAATAAAATATCAATGTGCGTCGTGTTGGTAGCACTGAATACAACAATATTCCGTTGGTTGAAAGTTTGACATCTCAGATAATTAGTTATACTGTAATTAAAGCTATTTTTTATTGCTATGCAGAATTATGCAACTATCTAATTTTGCTATAAAACGCAGTTTGTTGCAGTTCATTCTGCCCATTCTCCACATTGACAATTCTGTGACTCAATTTACGTACAACCTGTCCTCCTACATTCAAACAGACGTTCTGTATACATCATATTAGTTTCGTGTGTGTCCCGTCATGGCGGGTCATACGTCATCAACGGTCAGGAAATTGAATTCTGTAACTCATATTTTTCTTCCCTTCCTGCATCGCAATATAGCTTCTTTCTATCATCCATGTCTTCTCTCAGCTATCTCTGCAGATAGTTTACCAAGTGTCACTACTTGTTGCCCTGCGCGCGCGCGCGCGAACACGCACGCACACACACACACACACACACGCGCGCACGACGACAGCATAACTGAAAGCAGGGGTGTCACATCCCAAGCATTTCTTTCCTGTGTCACTGAGGGGTTTTAGATACTCATTATGGTGACTGAATGTTAGGTTTATAGGATTTGAACTCGTATAGTCTGATAGAGATATGCCTGTTTGGAAGAAAACCACTAGTTTCTGCTTTAAGCAGTTGATTCCTGTGAAAAGTTTGTAAATGTGTACCAAACTACGCGGTGTTAATAATAAAATTCAGAAATATCGTTTTGTTTGAAATTTATGTACAATTTGGAACTGTGCTTACATATGAATGTATCTATCAATAAATTTATATTGATAAACATTTAGGTCCACTTAAATTATAGATTACGGATTTTAATTGGCTATTGTTTCTGCGAATTTATCAAAGTAATGTTCGGATGTTGTATTGTTCTGGTTCGATGTATGTTGATGTTACGTTGTGGTTTCGCAGGAGTGGTGTGGTGTGGTATCCGTATGCAGGCTGAAGCACACCAACACACATCGAACCAGAACAATACAACCCATGAAATAACTCATCAAATAAGTCGCAAGCTCCTGAGGATGGATGTATTAACATCCGAAACATGTTGAGCGGTAAATAATGAAATAAT
>Ga0123354_10008374_pt1 | contig 15714 bp, 10 predicted proteins | sample TergutLab28metaG_2_FD_97872 | JGI IMG/M metagenome (GOLD analysis project Ga0123354, IMG submission 97872) | Labiotermes labralis P4 segment gut microbial communities from Petit-Saut dam, French Guiana - Lab288 P4 | ecosystem: Host-associated > Arthropoda: Insects > Digestive system > Gut ...
GAAACATGTAGAGAATGAATGACGACTACCCATGAAAATAAAGGATAGTCCACAAGTGACATCGTGTTGGTTATTTTTTAAACAATTACAATGATGCACGGAACAATGAATGTAAAATTTATTTTACATGTTACTGTATCATTATACTTTTGTTATATGTCTTCTGTAGTATAAGATAGCATTACTCTGGATTTCAGTGTTTTTCATGTTTTTCTGCTTAATGCAATTACAGATATGTCTATTCAGAAGATATGAAGTCATGCTATTCATTCTTGTTTTCTCACTTATGTGTGTACAATAGCACAATCTTGAAATTAGCAACATTTCGCTTTTACACTGTAGGAACATTGAAGTTCCGTTGTCAAGATCAAACATGTTTGGGTTCACTTTATTGTTGTTGTTGTTATTATTATTATTATTATTATTATTACTATTACTATTATTACAGTATTAAGTTACTGTGTCCTTGTGCCTTGCGTTGCATATGACACAGCTTAAGTGGTTAGTCATTGACCTCTTACCACAGTGTCTTTGTTTGATCCCAGGGCAGTTAATGTGTGACTTTGTCCACCAGTGGTCCATAGTCATATATTTACCAACATTATTGTTGTGTTATTGTAGCACTTGTCATAAATTGTAGTTCTTGAGACTCTTCATTTTATGTATTTATACCTATCAGGATAACTTTTTAAGCTCCATTACATATTTTAACAATTATTTTTCTTTTTCCGTCTCTGAGATATGTCAGTCATTCTTTTATTACTGAAGAAGGGTAAGAACTGATGTTCTTGGGTCAAGTGATTAAAATTGGAATATGTAGGAAAGGCAGAGTTTGTGTTGTTTTTTGACTCCTTAGGCCTGGAAGTACAGTTTTGTGTTAAAATATGATATGGTTAAATACCAGGTTATAATTATTATCTTTTTTTTCAGGTCGTAGGCAAATATTTGAAATTTGATATGGCTATGAGAAGTATAAAGCTGTATACTGTAATTAGAACTAATGCAGACCACTTTGTTACCCAGCCCACAGACAAATTATACTCATACAAAGTTTGAAGAAATCAATCCTGTTGTGATGGAAAGCATGGTGAGTGTTCTGTGGATATATCTATGGCCATAGAGACTATATCTTCTGAGAAGCATATTCCCACGTTCATTTTCTATCCTATCAGTTGTGTAAGCATGGCATTATTATTTAAAAGATTTTAGATTTTAGTAATGAAAGGTTTGTGAATTATGTTTCAGCACAGTACATTGCCACGCTTCTCCTATCGTAAAAAACTTTTGACTTAATCATTCCTAGTTTCCATTTTGTCCTGACAGTGTTTTGTGTTTTGGCACCCTTTCTACTTCTAGAGTTCTAAATACAAGGCATATGAATGAGCCACTTTGGAATTAGCTGTCGTGCGTATTGTGTGTGTTTTACATTGTATGTGCACTGAAGACATAAGTAATAAGTCAACTAATGGAGATATATTTTACCTGTAATTTTGCAGCAGAACACTGATACAATCAAAGTAGAAAATGATATGGATATTGTGACTGACGAAGATTCCATTGCCATAAAATTTGATGAGGTGTACGTACCATCAGCATTTTGTGGGGAAGAGGCAGAGTCTGAGGTAAGCTGGTTTTCTTGTGGTTTTGTGAATGATGGTACATGCACATATATTTTTTGTGGGTCATTTTAATATGCCTTCTAATTCAGAGACCACTCATACTGATTGTACTTGTATTGTGATACATAGCACACTTCTTGGACTACCCTGACGATGGAGTGAGCAAACTCCTCCATAATTGTGGTAACTGCAATACCAGTTGAGGGTCACAACATCCCAGTGTTTAATCTTCAACAGCAATGCCGTGGGAACCTCATCTCTTTGATTGATGGACTGAATAATTGATTGACTACCATTTGGGTTCAAGCCCTTGTGGTCCTGATGCACCTAGGCTTTATAAACGGACCCTTTGTGCCCCATTATCTGATATCAGCTCAGGGGAGCCCTGTTACTTTGCTAACGTTCCAGATGACCGCCAGACTTAACTCTTAATGTCCTCTAGGTCCAAGATAAAGGAACCCAGATATACATTTTCTTTGTCTCTCAAAAAGCCCCTCCAGGTTGCCCAACAGTAGCTCCTGTGGAGAGAGCTGCCTGTTTACAGGGCCTCTTTACATGTCTCTCAAATTCCTCATAAAAATTCCCCTGAATAAAGAATTTCTTTTCTCCCCTCTCTCAAAGGCCCCAGGAAAGGAACATTCCTACATGTTGGAAATGGTATGCAGTCAAACACAACTATATCACTTAAGGTGTATTTAATGGCTGTACTGGACAACTACATATTTCGGCCTATACTGGCCATCTTCAAGTTGTTTTAAGAGAACTTAACTTAAGGCCCTACTATATACATTGAGCGCGCATGTGGTGCAGAGTTCTCTACATATGGGCCTTATTGCTTAAAGTAATACTATATGTGGAGGTATGCTCTGACTAGAGACATGGTGCTGGTAGTAGCTGGTGTCAAACTTGACACCAGCTACTACCAGCACCGTGCCTCTAGTCAGAGCATACCTCCACATATAGTATTACTTTAAGCAATAAGGCCCATATATAGAGAACTCTGCACCACGTGCATGCTCAATGTATATAGTAGGGCCTTACGTTCTCTTAAGACAACCTGAAGATGGCCGGTATAGGCTGAAACATGTAGTTGTCCTGTATAGCCATTAACCCTTACTCTGCTAATGTGGAGAATATGGTGAGCTTCTAATAATGCCAGCAAATGGCAGATGGGATTTAACTCGATGTTTAAAGGGTTAAATACACCTTAAGTGATATAGTTGTGTTTGACTGCATACCATTTCCAATTTTCACACACTTAGCATATCCTTCGGGGTCCCCAGTAAAGGAGCCCTCCCTTCAGGTTCCTCTCAAAGAGCTCCCTCGGAGAGAGATGCCCCATTCCTAGAGCCCTCCATTCATCTTTAATAAAAGTCCCTGGTATATGGGCCCCCTTCCTGGTTCCCCAGCAGCGCCCCTATGGAGTGAGATGCCCGTCTTCAGAGCCTTCCTTTAAAACTCATCTCTTGAAAATGTATTCTGTTTCATGCAACAGGCGAGTAGAGTTCATTCTCATAAGGCTGTGATGGTTTTACAGAACTGCATGGGTGTAGTGAAAGCTGAACCTGGTTCATGTAGTGAGCAATGTGTAACATCTTCTCGTGATGAGGATCAAGTTAAAGATGTAAAAGTCGAGGATGACGTGGTCATAGAGGAGGTTGAGGACCCACTGCCAGTCATTGATCAAGCAATACAGTCTGAACATGAGGTGGGTTTTGTATGTGTGTCTATTATAAAGAAAGTGCCACATATATTCAGAATTTTACAATATCTTTCAAATCTTCTTCTGTGCGCGTGAGTCATTTTGTGCACATGCAACAATTTTACTGTGGTGAACACATTTTGGGTCTTTCATTCATATCTTAGGACTGTATTTTGTTGCACATTGCTTGTGGAACACCACTTCCATTTTGTGCTAAGTCTCTTTTAACATGTGTGAATTTCAGTACTGGGTAATATGAAGAGTGTTTAGAAAAACATTTTGCAGCAGAAATATTGCATATTTTCTTTGCATATCAGTTGCAGTAATGTCATGATATGGAATTTCTCTTGTAGTTTTCAGTATCCAAGGCCATGTAGTACAGTGTGGATGTACAGTGATTACCCCTAAGGGGGTGAAAGGTGATAACTGGTAATTCTTTTAGGATTCATTTACTGTGTTTGGTTAATCATATAAATATGTTAGACATTGTCCACCGTCTGAAGTAGCCTAAATGTAAAATACATGACAGCTTTGAAGATGGTTCCTTATGCAGGTACTGTGGACTCATTACATAGTGATACCTCTTCATGGGGACTGTGGCTGACCCACCTAGCTTCCAAGTAGAAAATAAAGTGCACATTGAATCTTGCATGAACTTATAAACCTCTAAGTTATAATTGACGTAAAGCTTAATACTGTGTCCTGTATCTGTAGTTGACAAATTGTTGTTACCCGTCAGTGTTGGTGATGGTTTTTCACTCTGTTGCATTTTTATTACTTTTTGTTAATTAGTCATTAACTGATTTATCATATTAGCCATTTCCTGATTAACCATCCTCCTGGCTTGTGGTGTGCTTGTTCAGTAGGTATGCACCTTATGTTTGACAATGCACCATTTTGAAATACTGTAGAATTCCTGTCGTCTACCATCTGGCACTTCTGATAGTTTGGCACACAAGGAAAATAGTCCCAAGACCGGCAGTTCAGCCGTCCATAATGTGCAGTGCATGTACTGAATCTGCGACTTTTTGTTGGCTTAGCTGGACCTTACTGAGCCCAAAAGGCTATTGTTATGGCTTCAAAAGGTCCTAACATTAGTAAAGCAGGTGCTGCTGGCAAGAGGAAACATGTAACTTGGATGATTTCACAGAAACTTTAAATAATTAGGAGACTTGACAGTGGCAGAAGTTGAAGAGAGGTTATGGCTTCATACAACATTGGATCATCAACTACCTGAGAAATGGAAGGACCAGTTGTAGTTGTTTATGGCATCAAATGAAAGTGTGAAGGACTTTTTCAGGTGACAAACATTGAAAAAGCATAAATTGGCACAACTGGGAAAGGTGTCAGATGGGAGGTTGACAGCAGGAGAATCAGTGGTTAGGCCTGTTATAATTTAAAACTTTTTTTTTTATGAAATAAAAATAGCTGACAACTGTACATTCTGTGAGGGCTGGCTGTGAAATTTTAAAGAATCAGCAACTGAAGGTTTTATCCAAATGGAATACTACTCTGATTAGTTGTGCAGCCCAAGAATAGGAGCAGTAACAAAAACTTAACTGTAAGAACTTAGGTCGGTATACTGCCTGATAATCTGAAATATTTGATAATCCAGTATTGTCTCATCACATGGGTGCCAGCTGAAAGGATTTCTACTGTAAATGAAATTTCAGAAGGTAGCTTTGTTCCCAGTCTCAGCTGATCGGTTTTGTTGTGACAAATATTTCTTTTTTCTTTTGAGTTTATTGGGAATGGTTATGGTTGAACCTGGGCCATTGCAGTAAAGTGTGAACTTCATTACAAACCTTACCAATATTTCAGACCTTGTCCTTCATCTGAGTTTATTAATAAAATGTTTTGGAGACTGGATTTGTCTCTGTGTTTAGGTGGTGGTGAAAGATGGAGATCCTACGTCATTGGTCGTGTTAGTATAAGCTAGCCTGTATCACTGTACACACAGACAGGATAGCCATTGCTTATTTGCTAATCTCACCCCAGCTGCTTTCTTTTTAACACTAGGCTGGTACACTGTGCCTGTATTGGTATTTTTAGGCCTTCGTAGCATGATGTATATTCTGTGTGACATACACCAGAGGGCAGTGCTCCTTTGTGTGACCTCTCTAGTGTATACACATATTCATATACCTTCTGTAGTTGCTTCTGAGAAATTCTGTCATGATACTGAGATCAGTATGTGATGATGGGATCTGAAATAAGTAGACAGGGATTTTGGCCTTTGAAATGTATACCGTATCATTTGGCACATTTTAGTTGATGGCCCAGGTCCTGCTGTTCCATGCCAATGGCAAAATCTGCCTTGTTCAGTCACTGACATGGTGTGTGATGGTCCTGGTATCAGTCAAGTTTTAACCTCATTTTGAGGTACTGACATTTTTTTATCTTTTGTAATTTTGATATGTTTAACATTCCTGTTCTGTGTGGCCACTTCTGCCAGTCTTTGAGTGAAGTATGTACATTGTAACTTATGTTGACTGAATACTCTTAGCAGTTCATGCATTTATAAACCCCCCACTACTAGTGTTCCAACTTTACTGTCACTTTTTGGGCTTTATCTGTTTGTTGTGATTGGACCAGTATTTTGGATCACGTTTTCTCACATCCTTGAACTGTAACTGTACCATCCTAGTCTGATATTTATTGATTTATGTTCGTGTATTCGTGTTTGAAATTCTCTCTGACCTTTCCACGGACCTGTCTCTTGGCTTTTGCCATCTGTACTTCAGCATATTTCAGCTGCTGTTACTGTGATAAAATAAGTGTGCATGTTTCTGAACCATACATTAATATGGGCACAATCCTTGTATTGTGCTTTTTTACTACACTGGTTTACTTGTATTTTGTTTTCAGACTCATTCTCTGTGTTGAGACATAATATTTTTTCTCATTTCTTTACCAGTGTACTTCAGAGGACCATCAGTTCATACATAGACAGAAGGATCCATACTACTGCGATGTATGTTGTCAGACTTTTACTCTACTCTCTATGCTCAAGAGTCATGTGTGCGCACACAGCGCAGAGCAGCCACATATCTGCGATGTGTGTAATAAGTCATTCAATAACAGGGCCAATCTTAAGAAACATAAAATAATACACAGTGGGGAGCGTCCATTTTCTTGTGTAGTGTGTGAAAAGTCATTCAATAGGAAGAGTAATCTGATGGCACATCAGCACATACACAGTGGCAAGCATCCATATCACTGCGATGTGTGTAATAAGTCTTTCACCAACAAGAGTAACTTGAAAAAACATCAAGTAATCCATAGTGGAGAGCGTCCATTTTCTTGTGACGTGTGTAATAAGTCATTCAATAATAAGAGTGATCTGAAGAAACATCAATTGATACATATTAGGGAGTATTCATTTTCTTGTGATGTGTGTGGTAAATCATTCATCAGGAAGAGTTACCTGAAGACACATCAAACTGTACATAGTGGTGAGCTTCCTTATCACTGTGATGTGTGTAATAAGCCATTTAGTAATAAGAGTAACATGAAGAAACATCAAATAATACACAGTGGAGAGCGTCCATTTTCCTGTGATGTGTGTGGTAAGTCATTCAATAATAAGGGTGATTTGAAGAAACATGAAATAATACATGCTAATGAGCATCCGTTTTCCTGTGATGTCTGTCATAAGTCATTCAATAGGAAGAGCATCCTGAAGAGACATCAACAAATACATAGTGGGGAGCGTCCATATCACTGTGATGTGTGCAATGAGTCTTTCAGTAGTAAGAGTTATCTGAAAATACATGAGCAACTGCATACTGGGGAGCGTCTCTATGACTGCGATGTATGCCATAAGTCATTCATTCAGAGGAGTTATCTGAAGACACATCAGCACATACACAGTGGAGAGCGACCATATCACTGTGCTGTGTGTAATAAGTCATTTAATAGTAAGAGTTATCTGACAACGCATCAGCACATACACAGTGGAGAGCGACCATATCACTGCGCTTTGTGTAATAAGTCGTTTGGTAGGAAGAGTCATCTGAAGATCCATGAGCACAGACACAGGGGAGATCGTCCACATCACTGTGATGTGTGTGATAAGTCATTCAGTAATAATAGTGATCTGAAGAGACATCAGCGTGTACACAGTGGAGAACGACCATTTTCCTGCGATGTGTGTAATAAGTCGTTCAATAGGAAGAGTCATCTGATGACACATCAACATGTTCATAGTGGAGAGAGTCCATTTTCCTGCAGTGTGTGTAGTAAGTCATTCAGCAGTAAGAGTCATCTGAAGAGACACGAACTTAATGTACATGGTGGGGAGCACCCTTAATACAGTGATGTGTGTATAGCAGGATTTCTTCTACAAAGTATCCAATTTCAACTGCAGGTAATGGTAGTGAGCCTAAGCTGAAGTCGCAAGTCAGGAGAGTGCACGAAATTATGTGCACATATATCATTGTTGCCACAGCTCCATTCCTTACAATGCTCTTATTATATATATACACACACACACACACACACACATATATAATAAACCAGTGGTGTGCTTATTGTAGTATTTGGAGTACCAGAATAGATATGTAAATCAGTATATACATATTTATTTACATTGCACTGTTGTAAAGAAAATGTATCATCACTACTAACAGTGAATACACATAACTTGAAATAAATGTGCATCTGCTTCAACATACTAGAGGAATAATATAAAGCACATAAAGCAAAGAGGCCCGACATAAAAACATTAGTAACTCATCAGTGGTTTGTGGCCATCAAAACAGCATCATATCAGGTCACAGGACTCCATCAACCCACTACAATGCACACTGAAACATAATTTTCTGTACAGGATGATGAAACTGAATTTGGAAGTTTATGCTGTGGACTCTGGTCACTGAGCGAGAGTGCCAATCAGCCAACCCAAACATACCCCTGAACATACCAAAAAGGGAAGTGGGTGAGGAAGGTAAAGGAAAGGATAGACATGGGTCTAGGCTGGCAGAGAGTGTATCATCGAAACTTGTCGTAGCCACATGCCTAAACATGGTACAATGTATATATCTCAGTAATTAACCAACTTGATGCACAAAATTGTTGTTTTACAATAAGTTTATTTCATGCCTCTACATGTTTCGAGCACTATGTGCTCATCATCAGGAGGTCAAAATTGCATTACACAGCCTCTGGTATGCAATTTTGACTTCCTGATGATGAGCACATAGTGCTGGAAACATGTAGAGGCATGAAAAAAACTTATTGTAAAAAAAAATTTTGTGCATCAAGTTGGTTAATTACTGAGATAAATATACTGAGATACACGGTCACCAAAATGTCAAAATTTATGATACAGTGTGTTTATGCAATTGAAGTGGTGGAGGTGCCAGCATTTGTGTGCTTACATAGTAGCTTGCAGTCATTTGACTGAGGTAGGGATGACAGGCAGGTTTGTGAGATTTTCACTGAAGGTGGTTGTGTAAAATGACAGGGACTTTATGGTTGTAATCCTGCTATAATAAGCCATAAGTAGTGAGAGTGCCCTGAAGACTTTCCAGCACACACAGTGGGTGGCATCTGTATAGCTGCATGCTGTGGTGGATGATGGTGCTGTTGTCATTTGTTAAATATGGTGTTGAAGTTTGGTCCAGTGCTAGTATCAGCAAGTTTACTGTGCACAACAAATGACAAGGAAAAAATTCTGATAATTGTTTGGTTTACAGAATAGTGCCCTGGGATTGCACATTACTTCCTTTTGCATACACAGGGTACATGAGCGGTTAGGTTTAGAGGTTTGGCTTTAGCGATAGTTCAGTTCACACAGTATTCCATTGGCAGTTCACTATGTAGAAGAACAGAGTTGGGGGTTATGTTTAGCACAGGTTCAGTTCACCCTGCATTTCAATGTCATTGCACTGTTCACAGTAGCAGTTAGGATTAAGTGTTAGGTTTGGCAATAGTTCATTTCACGAAGTATTCCACTGGCATTGCACCATTTACCGAACTGGACTAGGGCTGGGTGACTTCTATTGTTTTATGGGCTGTTATTATTTCTGATAGAGTGATCTTGATTTGATTGTTATCTTTGATTTGTGCTAGACAAATGGTGGCTTAACTGCAGGTGGAAAGGAAAGGAAGTGCTAGTGTAGGTTGCAGTGACACTTGAAGATAAAGCCTGTGTGTTCATACCGTTACTGAGATGTGAAACAGAAAGTAGTGATTGGTGATTGTATACTTGATGTGGACACTTGTGATGTCCAATCCAAAATTATATCTGAATCCCCTGCTGCATGTGGCTGGGAGTGGAGAGTATTGTTGGTGATAAATTGTACTTATGTGATAATGTGGCCACATTGATGATGTTAAATGGGTGTCAGGGCCAGTGGGAGAATTGACATAACAGAATGGTAGGGCATTTCAGTATCTGTGAAAGAGAGGCTCTTCATGATGATCCGAGTGGTCATTACTGCCTGCAGTGTGACACTGTTGCCCAAGGATGAATACAATGAGGGACTGCATGTTGCCTTTGTCTCATTTGTCAAGACTGGGATGTGTTGTGTGGGGAAAACCAATGTACTATAACAATAACCTTTGAGGACAAAAACTTGCCATGTGTTAGATCAAAAACCAAGACAGTGCGGATCATGTTATTTGACATGGATGGTCTGGTGCATTGTGAATTTCTTGCAGAAGGCCACAGTATGAATCAGACTGCCCATAGAATCATTCTGCAATGCCTTCAGCATACTGTTCATTGGGAAATGTGTCACAGATTATCATCTGTTACTGAGCAGCTGAACCTCGACAGTACACCATGCCCAACAGCCCTGAGTATCGGGGAGTCCTTGGCCAAGCACACCATCCATGTGGTTTCCAGTTTTCTTAATTTAACCAGATTTGGCCCTGTGCAATTTCTTCCGGTTTCCCGGGCTGATGAGCACCTTGATGCAGAAGAGATTTCAAGTCATCGTAGAGATACAACTGAAGAATACAACATGGTAGCTGTAGGCAATCCAAAACAGGGCTGTGACATATGCATTGAATAGTGGAAGGATTACTGGAATCAGTGTGTGTGGTCTAGTGGGTCCTACTTTCATAAATCAGATTAACTTGAAAATGCTTTAGTTTTCCTGCAGTAAATGTTGTCATGATATATTTGTTCAATATCTTGTATGTGAAATACATCGTGGTTTGTGGAAGATTTGTTTAATGCACTAGTACTAATTCAAGTATTTGAAATGATATGTTGAATGAAAATAAAATTTTATTTTTCAAGAATTCATTTTATTTCTAAGAGACCACTTTATGGTACAGGTGTCTTTCATTATGTTTGATTTTTTTCGAGACTTTCATTTTAGATTTCAGTCTTCAACTCTCTTATCTGAACTGTGTAACTTTGATCACCCAAATGTGCAGTAGCTGCTCCAATTTGTTGTGTGAAGCAAGATACAGCCCCATTCATAGTTAACATTTGTTTATTTTGAATTTACCTACAACTGTCAGGAATATATTATTTTATTGCCTTTATCATAAGTATTGACTGCTGTTGAGTTTTAATGTGCATAAAATGTAAAAGTATGAATGAAGATTTGAGTCTTCGATGTTACACCGAGCCAACTGGTAATTATTTTTTACTTCACTCAGGCAACAAATGCCATCTAACCTTACAGGTGAATTTTGGACATGTGCTTTCATTGAGGTTTGTGGTTTGGTAGAAGAAAGTAGTGTTTGTGAATGTTACTGCAGCTCTGAGGAACTTTGAATTTGTATCTCTGCAGCCGTCTTGTGATGTGATAATAGTTGCTGCATGAAGTAGAAGTCGCTTAGGTGTGTATCATTGAAGTGTTGTATATGTAACATGGGCGAATTCAAATTGACATCCTATAGTGACAACAGCGGTGTAGAGAGAGAAGAATGTAGAGTGACACATGAAAGTATAATATAAATGTGTATTTTTTTTTATTTTAATACCGTTGCCATGTGTTGTGGGAAACAGTTTTTACTGGGTGTCAGATTTGGTTATTCATGGTATTTGTATTGAGCTTTTCATTTCATGGTTATAATATTGACATTATTTGTAACAGAATATACAAATTTTATCATAATACAAGCAACAGTTGGTACCTTCATCATCACATACTACTCCACAGGCATTGTAGCTTACAGACACAGCAGCCACTGGGTTGCTGCTTGCCCTGTGATTCCTGTTGATACTAAGGTGAAACATCCAATAAATTTTATATTCGTGTGATTCAAAGTCTTAACGTGTGAGAAATAGCACGTGTAGGTCATGCTTCAGGCTATACAGCCATCCCCCTTTTTGCCAGTGATGTTTCGCAGTGTGAGCGGAAAAATTGAAAATCGTCCCCTTCAATTGCCTGTTATATTCTGTGCGCGTAACTACCTCACTGTTTTATTTTTATGTACATACCGTGCATTTTTATTGTTTACTATTTATTTGTACCAACAAATGCACATATATAAAAAAATATTACATTATATTACAAACGGTCCTACATATTTCGGTGCTTATGCACCATCTTCAGGCAGCTTTGATATTGCGTTCGCTAAAGTTATAAAACATTAAAATTATTAAAAATGCATAAAACAGTAATTTATTTACAGCCATATAGTTACATGGTTACGTTAGACTTGTCAATATGCAGAAAGTCATGTACACAATAAAGTAAATTTATAAATAATAAATAAAATAGATCGTTGTATGATAAAAGGAATTGAAATCAACTGCTGGGAATCATTCTTCATATATGTCCAACAAGATGTATTGATCGAAGAACAGAAGGTCAACGATCTCAACCCTCTATACGCCGTGATACACGTTACTAGTCTGTACTCTATGTAACAGGATGCCTACTCCCAGTTTCAGTTCACTTCCGACTAGCACACTAGACGCACCGAAACAGGTAAGTCAATTACATCAATATAAATTAATTACATTTTCATAATAGTTACAATTTCATAATTATGTTTCATATTAATTAATTACAGACGTTTGAATCGCATATGCAGCCATTACCACACTTTACCAACAGCACAGATTTTAACATACAACGATCTACTATTTTATGCAATTTCGATAATTTTAATATTTTATCAACTTTAGCAAACGCAATATTAAAGCTCCCTGAAGATGGAGCAAAGCACGGAAACATATAGGAGCGTTTGTAATGTATTTTAATATATATGTATGCGTGTGTGTGCATTTGTTTGTACAAACAAATAACACCCCATTGTGCTCAGATCCACGGTAAATAAGATATTTTCCGTAGTAATCTGTGGTGTGTAGGGGGACGTGATATGTGGCAGTATGGTTGGAGGTGGTGTCATGCTTACTGTTAAATATAGCTGTCATTACATTTGCCGCTGTCTTAGGTGTTTTGTGTGTGTGAGTAAAGTGTTGTAAAGAATTTGATAGTAGTGACGAAATAATGGTCCAAACAACTGTACGTGTATAAGAGGTCTCGTTGCATTGTTTGATCATGTTGCAATGTGAAGGAGTCGCCATTTTAGTCTACTAAAGCAGTGGAATGAATAATAATAACGACGAATGTGGTCTTGAAATGAAATTATATCGAAATCTGAGATCGAATCCGCGTTCTACTATAAATCGTAGTTCTTGTACCTTCTCATTCTCTTTGAGCCATTTGAACGTATAGTCTCACCTGTCCTACTGCATATTTTAACACCTTTATTTTCCCTTCCCTTTATAAACGGCGGTAATACTTGTTTTATTAAAGAATATGAGAATTGATGGTGTGGGGTCAAGTTATTGAACTTGTAGTGAACGGCGTTTTGCCTCCCTAGAAATGTAAGTACAGTTTTCCGTAGATACGTGTTTAACCTTTTGGCGCTGGAATTATTTTTTTAATTTTAGCACATTCTGTATATAAAATGTGAATAATACAGGAACCAAATACGTTAGAATAATGAAACAAACTGCATTTTGAAGAGAAAAAAACCGAGAGTATATACCATGTTTAAAATATTCAGTACCTATATTTGTTGAATAAATATATAGAATGCAACTTTAGAGGCTAGCGGTGCGGTATGACCACTATAGTTGACATTAGGCGTCCAAGGTTAAACAAGATGTATAATTATGTTTTCTTCCAGGAATTGACCAAATGCTGCAAGTTCCATGCACTTGTCAGAATTGTAAATCTATGTAACTAGGATTTATGTAAGCCACTTTTGTACCACACTCAATCAATCATGTGTGATGAGCAAGTTCAAAGCTTACAAACAACTCTGCACCCTTTCGCAACAGGAGTACCAATCCTCCTACTCCAGGGAGTTGAAGACATAAATCCTAGTGTGGTGGAGAGCATGGTAAGTGTTCTAAGCACAGAAAAGAATTTTATTGTGCTGCTTTATTGCATTTATGTGGCCATGGGGACTAAATTGTATGGAGAAATGTGTTTTAGTTTTGCATTTTTCGTCTTCTGAATTGGTTACAGATGGCTTTGTAAACAATTCTTAGCATGTTTGTGTTGTTGCTGTAACTAAATGTAACGGTGATTAACAGCTGAACTGGGATATTATGTTTTTATGTTATATATTGTTGTAGCTCAGTGGTTCTAAACTGTGTTAACACAGTTTAAACAATGCCACTTTCCCTCATTTTTTAAATGCAAATATACACATATTATTAACAATTTTCAGTGTATTTCATTTGCTTACTGTTGAAGAAAACAGTATATATTTTGTCACCAGTTTTGCCGTAGCAAATCCATACAGTTAGTGTATAATCATACATCATGTATGTACATAAACTCTTCTACATGTAATAGATCAGTACATAGTGTGGGACTTCATTTTTCTGGATTGAAAACAAGCTACTTATTCATATTCATATAAAGCTCTGTTTCTGGAAATTACCTGCATGCGTATTCTGTTGCGACAGTATGTGTCTTATAACATCATGATAAGAGAGTGAACATATGTTTTTTTCCATGTTGATGCTCATATTGACATGGTTAATGTCTGTGTTTATTGTGTGACTACAAACAGTATGGCTCATGAAGATTCAGGTCTTCTGGCATATTGCAATGTGTGGGGTAAATAGTTGTAATGTTCAGATGGATCACAGTGCCTTAGTCTCTGGGTTGCTTGACCATGAAGATTACAGCACTTCAGTCTTATGAAATGCCGGGAACTTTGTACTCAAGACAGTGTCACACTCCTGAAGACTAAAGCTTCAGCAACACAACTGTGAGAATCTAAAGAAAGTCCCACTTCCTCCTACCTGCAGCAGTGTAAAAATGGGCTGTTGTGTTGTTTGGTCTGTGTGTGGGAGCCACATGAACATAGGGTCTGAGGAACTCTTGAGGCTATGATGTCAGTCTTTTATGTGTGATAGTACAGTCTGTAATTTCATTATCCATTACATTGTGGGCATGGTTTTAAGAATGTGGAAGTGCACCTTTGATATTACAGAATGTGCATGATGACTAGAAGGGTGCTGTGAGCAGTGGTATTTGTCCTTATGATTAGTACACAGGATCCAGCGTTGATGGGTGTGGGTATGGCATCATGTAACTTGCAGCAGCCTAGCTACAGAATTTATAATAACATTGCCTGTCCTTAGTTTATTGTGTGTTTGCTGTAGACATTTGTAGGTGTGAAAGTGAATCACATTGTTGAACAAGTTGACTTGCGACTGTAAGTTGTTTTCCATCTGTTTTGGTCTTCATATCTGAGGCGGCAGCTTGTTTCTCCTGCAGCAGCAGTATTGGTGCCCATGTCCTATTGCAGTATGTTATTTTGTTAGGGGTCAGTCATGAATTTCCACACATTAGATCTGGCTGTTTGCTGTGTATATTTCGTACCATGCTTTGTCAGATTCATAATGTCTGTACATTGATGTTTTGAATATTGTCCTGCCATTAACCTCGGATCCATGCATCTCACAGAGCTTTAGATATTGCCATAATGTAGTCACGTGTGTCTGGTTTGACAATATGTTTTTAGCCCCATTTCTTGACTCTGTTATTGGGTGAACACAATTACTTTGAGCTGTGTAATATTCATGAATTGGTTTATTATTTAAAGTGTTTTAACAAATGCCCAATTGTGAGGATAGCATAGTCTTTGGAATAGATCTTCTCATTGGTGATGGATGGGTTTGCTTCAGCTGCATAGTGATTGTGAACGGTTGCTTCCATCTAGTGCCACAGTTGATAACGCATAGACCCATAACTGCACTTTCCCTGTGCCTTCATAGCATGCCCAGAGAGAACATGACCAACATCAGTTATGACATTTTCTGAAGTAATGATTGTGCATGATGAGTTTGCTCAACAGGCTGTGTAGCTCATCATTAGGACATGAAGATGCTTGTGGATTTTCTCAGTAATGAAAGTTAATATGTTGTGTCTCAGCATGTGACAGTGCCAC
>Ga0123354_10008377_pt1 | contig 15711 bp, 13 predicted proteins | sample TergutLab28metaG_2_FD_97872 | JGI IMG/M metagenome (GOLD analysis project Ga0123354, IMG submission 97872) | Labiotermes labralis P4 segment gut microbial communities from Petit-Saut dam, French Guiana - Lab288 P4 | ecosystem: Host-associated > Arthropoda: Insects > Digestive system > Gut ...
CGATCCTGATCGTTGTCGGCGGCGCGAAACTCCAAAGCCTGCACGCCTTGCATCACCTGCCGTACCTGTTGCACGCTGCGCACTTGCGCTTCGTTCATGTCGATCACCATCGATTCGATGATCGACTCGCCTCACTGGCAGGCTGCCCGTCAGCCGCTCAATCGCCCTTCCCAGCCCCCTTCCAGGCTCATTCCTCATTGGAATCACGAGCCCGGCTCCAGGCTCATACCTCGTTGGACAAGACTGTACGTGGAATCGAGGCAGGGTCAGATGTACTATGGGCAAGCGCCGCGCCTTGCATCCCATCCCAAAAAGGTATCTGCGCGACGGCAAAAAGACATTGAACAGGCCCTCAGGAAAGACTCAACAGCATGACAAATCCCACCCCCTGGCGCTTGGCCGCGCGCGCCGAGGCCATGAACCCCTCGGCGATCCGCGAAATACTCAAAGTCACCGAACGCCCCGGCATCCTCAACTTCGCCGGCGGCCTGCCTTCACCGGAGACCTTTCCGGTAGCCGCCATGCGCGCCGCCTGTGCCGCCGTGCTGGCCGAAGGCAGCGCCACGGCCCGGCCCGCGCTGCAATACGCCACCAGCGAGGGCCTGCCCGAACTGCGCGCCTGGGTGGCGGCGGAAATGGGCAAGCAGGGCGCGCGCGTCGCGCCCGAGCAGGTGCTGATCACCTCCGGCAGCCAGCAGGGGCTGGACCTGGTGGCCAAGGTGCTGATCGACGAAGGCGCGCCAGTGTTGGTCGAAACGCCCACCTACCTGGGCGCGCTGCAAGCCTTCACGCCCATGCAGCCGCGCGTGGAAAGCGTGGCCAGCGACGACGCCGGCGTGCAGCCCGAGGCGTTGCGCGCGCAGCTGGCCGCCGGCACCGTGCCGCCGCGCTTCATGTACCTGCTGCCCAACTTCCAGAACCCCACCGGACGCACCATGCCCGAAGCGCGGCGCGAGGCGGTGCTGGCCGTGTGCCGCGAACATGGGCTGCCCATCATCGAGGACAACCCCTACGGCGAACTGTGGTTCGACGCCCCGCCGCCCGCGCCGCTGCTGGCGCGCTGGCCCGAGGGCGTGATCTATCTGGGCTCGTTTTCCAAAATCCTGGCGCCGGGCCTGCGCCTGGGCTACGTCATCGCCCCGCCCGAGCTTTACCCCAAGCTGCTGCAAGCCAAGCAGGCGGCTGATTTGCACACGCCCGGCTTCAACCAGCGCGTGGTGGTGGAGGTGCTGAAAAACGACTTCCTGGAGCGCCACGTGCCCACCATCCGCTCGCTCTACAAGTCGCAGCGCGATGCCATGATGGACGCGTTGGCCCGTCACATGGCCGGCCTGGATGTGACCTGGACGCAGCCGGCGGGCGGCATGTTCGTGTGGCTGCGCCTGCCCGAGGGCATGGACGCGCAGGCGCTGCTGCCGCGCGCGGTGGACGCCGGCATGGCCTTCGTGCCCGGCGCGCCGTTCTACGCGCACCAGAGCGACCGGCGCACGCTGCGCCTGTCCTTCGTCACCTCCACCGTGGCGCAGATCGACCAGGGCATCGCCACGTTGGCGCGGGTGGTGCGGCAAGGGTGATCCGGGCGGCGTGACCCGCGCCTGACGGGCCTGTCAAACGTCGCGCAGGGTGCCGGCGGGCAGGCGGTCGATTTCGGCGAGCAGTCCGGCCAGGGCGCGCCCGGCGGCGTCGAGCAGCACCGCGCCGTCGTCAGCGGTGGCGGCGGCTGCGTTGCCCGCGCAGCCGTGCGGGTTCAGGTCCTGCGCCATCCAGGCCAACTTGGCGCTCTTACCGTTGCCGAGGATGCCGAAGTCGTGCGCGCGCGTCTCGGAGCTGGAAGCGAAGGCGCGCGCCTTGGTCAGGCGCACCGACTGCGGCTGGAGCGCCAGCATGAGGGCGGTCTCCACCTGGCCGCCGTGCACGCCAAAGCGCCGCTCCTCGGGCGTGAAACGGGCCATCGCGTCCTCGCCCGCCGGGGTTTTCAGCGGCAGGTCAAACCAGTTGACGCTGTACACCAGCAGCCCCAGGCGGCAGCGCAGCTCGCGCGCCACCACGTCCAGCAGGCCGACGTTGCCGCCGTGGGTGTTGAACAGCACCAGCTTGCGCACGCCGCTGGCCGCCACGCCGTCGGCGATGTCGGTCCACAGGCGGATCACGGTGTCGGCCTTCAGGCTCAGCGTGCCCGGGTAGGCGCTGTGCTCGGGGCTGTAGCCGATGGGTTGCAGCGGCAGGAACAGCACCGGCAGATCGGGCGGCAGCGCCCGCGCGCTGGCCTGCACCATGCCGCGCGCCAGCTCCGCGTCCACCGACAGCGGCAGGTGCGGCCCGTGCTGCTCGGTGGCGCCCAGCGGCAGCACGGCGATGGCGCGCGCCAAGTCAATGCTGGCAAAGTCGGTGGTGGTCAGGTCGGACCACTGGCGGGACTGGGGCGGCGGGGGCGTGCGGGCGGGCATGAAATCCATTGTAGGCAAGCGGACGGGCGGTTCTGGCGGGGACGCCGGCCCCCATCCCTGCCTGCGCAGGCCGTCAAAACCTTCCCAAGGCCTGCATTTTCCAGGCCAGCCACAGCTTGCGCAGCGGGGTGAGGGCGGTGCGCTGATCCAGCACGCGAAAACCGCCGCGCTCGATTTCCGTCAGCAGGGTGCGGTAGATGCTGGCCATCATCAGGCCGGGCTTCTGGCTGCGGCGGTCGGCGGCCGGCAGCAAGGCCAGGGCCTGGTCGTAGCAGCGGTGGGCGCGATCGGCCTGAAAGCGCATCAGCGCGCCGAAGCGATCGCTGTGCTCGCCTTGCAGGATCTCGCCAGCCTTGACGTCGAAGCGTTGCAACTCGCTGACCGGCAGATAGATGCGCCCGCGCCGGGCGTCTTCGCCCACGTCGCGGATGATGTTGGTCAGTTGCAGGGCCAGCCCGAGTTGGTGGGCGTAGGCCGTGGTGCCCGGCTGGCTCTGGCCGAAGATGCGCGCCGACACCTCGCCCACCACGCCGGCGACCAGGTGGCAGTAGCGCTCCAGCGCGTGGAAGTCGGGATGGCGCGTCTGCGTCAAGTCCATCTGGCAGCCTTCGATCACGGCCAGCAACTGGCCCGCCTGGATGCCGAACCGGGCTGCCCAGGGCAGCAGCGCCTGCGTCACCGGGTGCGTGGGCGCGCCGTCGAAAGCGCGGCCCACCTCGGCCTGCCACCAGGACAGCTTGGCGGCGGCCACGCCGGGGTCGCGCACCTCGTCCACCACGTCGTCCACCTCACGGCAGAAGGCGTAGAAAGCGGTGATGGCGGCGCGGCGCGGCGGCGGCAGGAACAAAAAGGCGTAGTAAAAGCTGCTGCCCGAGGCGGCGGCTTTTTGCTGCACGTAGGTTTGGGGCGTGGTCACGCGGCGGATTGTCCCATCGCAGGCGTGGCTTCAGCGGCTCAGACAATCCCCCGCTCGCGCAGCGCCTGCAACTGCCCCTCGTCGATGCCCAGCTCAGCGGCCAGCACGCTGGCGCTGTGCTCGCCGAGCATCGGCGGCGCGTGGTGGTCGACCGGGGTGGCCGAAAAACGTAGCGGGCTGCGCAGGCTGGGCACGGCGACGCCACGGCTGTGCGGCAAATACAGTTCGAGCTGACGGTGGCGGGTTTGCGGGTCCTCGAACACGTCGGCCATGTCGTTGATCGGCCCGCAAGGCACGCCCGCCTGCCCTAACAGCGACAACAGCTCGGGCAGGCAGCGCTCGACCAGCACCGGCGCCAGCGTGGCGCGCAAGGCGTCGCGGTGGGCCACGCGCAGGGTGTTGGTGCGAAAACGCTCGTCCTCGGCCCACTCCGGGTGGCCCAGCACGCGGCACATGGACTGGAACTGGCCGTCGTTACCCGCCGCCAGGATGAAGGGGCCATCGGCGCAGGTCATCACCTCGGAGGGCGAGGCAATCGGATTGGTGTTGCCCACGCGCGGCGGCACCTTACCGGTCATCAGGTAGCCGAGCGCCAGGTGGCCGTTGAGCGCCACCGAGGCGTCGATCATGGCGGTGTCCACGTGCTGGCCGGCGCCGGTGACGCGGCGGTGGTACAGCGCGCTGACCACGCCGATGGCGGCGTACAGGCCGGTCACCACGTCGGTGATCGGGATCGCGGTGCGCATCGCGCCCGCGCCGGGCACGCCGTCGGGATAGCCGCAGGTGCTCATCGGCCCGGCCAGACCTTGCAGGATGAAGTCGTAGGCCGCCCGCGCGGCGTAGGGGCCGTCCTGCCCGAAGCCGGTGACCGAGCAGTAGACGATGTCGGGCCGGCGCTGGCGGATGCTGGCCTCGTCCAGCCCGTACTTGGCCAACGAGCCTGCCTTGTAGTTTTCCACCACCACGTCGCAGCGCGCCGCCAGGTCCTGCGCCAGCCGCGCGCCCTCGGGCGAGGCGATGTCCAGCGTGACCGAGCGCTTGCCGCGGTTGTAGGCCAGGTAGGTGGCCGAGTCGTTGGTGTGGCCGCCGTGCCCCTCGCCGGGCAGGAACGGCCCCATGCGGCGGGTGTCATCGCCCTCGCCGGGTTTTTCGATCTTGTAGACCGTAGCGCCCATGTCGGCCAGGGTCTGCGTGCACAGCGGACCAGCGATGACGCGCGTCAGGTCGAACACCTTGACGCCTTCGAGAATGCGAGCCATGGCGATCACTCCAGATGAATGCCGGCCTTCTTGACCACCTCGGACCAGCGCTTGGCCTCGCTCTGGATGAAGGCGTCGAACTGCTCGGGCGTGCCGCCCACGGGGTTGATGCCGTAGTTGATCAGCTTGGCGCGCATTTCGGGCATGTCCAGCACCTTCTGGGTTTCGGCGGAAATCTTGTCGACGATGTCCTTGGGCGTCTTGGCCGGCGCCAGCAGGCCGATCCAGCTGCCGCTGGTCATGCCCGGGTAGCCCAGCTCGGCCATCGTCGGCACGTCGGGCGCGGCGCTCCAGCGCTGGGGACTGGTGATGGCCAGCGCGTACAGCTTGCCGGCCTTGACCTGCGGCATCATGGTCTGCACCGAGTCGAAGGCGCTGCTGACCTGGCCGGCGAACAAATCGGGCAGCGCGGGCGCCATGCCCTTGTAGGGAATGTGGGTCATCGGCACGCCGATGGTCTGGGCGAGCAGTTCGCCCGTGAGGTGCGCGCCGGAGCCGATGCCGCTGGAGGCATAGGTCGCGCCTTGCGGATGGGTCTTGGCCCAGGCGACGAATTCCGGCAGGGTCTTGGGCGGCAGTTGCGCGCTGGAGACCAGCAGCATCGGGATGGCGCCGAATTCGCTCACGCCGCGCAGGTCTTGCAGCGGCGCGTAGCTCATCTTCGAGTACAGGCTGGGGTTGATGGCGTGCGCGGCCACCACCACCAGCAGGGTGTGGCCGTCGGGCGCGGCGCGCGCCACCACGGACGAGCCGATCTGCCCGTTGGCGCCGGGCTGGTTGTCCACCACTACCGGGGTCTTCAGGCGCTCGCCCACTTTTTGCATCACCAACCGCGCGACGGTGTCCGACACGCCGCCCGGCGTGTACGGCACCACCACGCGGATCGGCTTGCTCGGGAACGGCGGCGGCTCGGCCCAGGCCGCGCCGGTCAGGGTCAGCGCCAGGGCGGCCGCGGCGAGCAGCTGGCGGCGAATCGTCGATGTCATGCGTGTCTCCATGTATCGTTGAAAGTGGGAATGCTCAAGTCACCAAAGCGGTTTTGATTCCTGTGCGTCTACGACGCTCCCCCTCTCCCGCCCCTTCGGGGCACCCTCTCCCACGAGGGGGGAGGGAAGACAGGCTCCCCTCTCCCCTCGTGGGAGAGGGGTCGGGGGAGAGGGGGAAACCACGTTCATATCCGGACCAAAACTGCTTTAGTCCATCCAGCGCCGGGGAACGCGGATCGGGTGGTCCAGCAGCATCTGCGCGTAGGACTTGCCGAGCGGGTCGGAGCGCAGGCTGGCCACGCCGCCGCCGTCGAGCGCGCGGTGCAACACGAAGTTGAGCGCGTTCAGGCCGGGCACTTCGAAGCGCTCGACCTCGCCCTCGACCAGATGCGCGAAGTACGAGCGCACCTGCTGCGCGCCCAGTTGCGCGCGCAGCAGCGGCAGGAATTCGGGGCGGCGCGCGATCACGCCGATGTTTTCGTCGTCGCCCTTGTCGCCGCTGCGCGCCCAGGCCAGGGCGACCAGCGGCACGTCGACGCCGTCGCCGTCCAGCGGCGGCGGCGCGCCGGTCGGCTCCGGCAGCGGCGCGGGCGGCGGCGCCGGTCCCAAGGCTGGCGGCTCGACCGCCTCCACCGCGCCGCCGAACTCCACCTGCATCGCCACCTGCTCCTTGGGCACCAGGAACGAGAACACCTTGATCACCGCCTGCACGTCGGCGCGCCCGGCAAACGAGGAGCGCGTGCCCGGCCCCATTGAGGTGCCGGCGGAGGCGCATTCGCGCTGCAGGAAGGCAAGCGCCTTCGGGTCGGGGTGCCGCGCCGCGATGCGCAGCACCACCTCGCGCGTGGGCAGGGCGCGCGCGTGGGCGCCATAGAGCGCTTCGCAGCCCAGCAGTTCGACGCTGGTCTGGCTGTAGTCGGGCAGCGCGCGCTGGCGCAGTTGGTCGCGGGTGCGCGCCAGCAGCGCGTCGGCGGTCTTGCGCGCCTTGGTGGGCGCGTCGATGCCGCGAATCGCCATCATGACCTGCAACTGATAACCGTCGCGCCAGGTGCCGTTGGCCTTGTAGCTGGCGGTGGGGGGGCGACCGCGCGCGCCGTCGACGCGCACCGCGTCCGGACTGATCGAGCGCACCCGCGCCTGGCGGAAGTCGCAGGTGACGTCGGGCATCAGGTAGCTGGCCGGATCGCCGATTTCGTACAGGATCTGCTCGGCCACCGCGCCCGGATGGATCAGCCCGCCGCTGCCTTCGGGCTTGGTGAGCACGAAGCTGCCGTCGTCGGACACGTCGATCACCGGATAGCCCATGTGGGCCCAGTCGGGCACCTGCTGCCAGTCGGTGAACAGGCCGCCGGTGGCCTGCGCGCCGCACTCGATCACGTGGCCGGCCAGCGTGCCGGCGGCCAGGCGGTCCCAGTCGTCCCAGCGCCAGCCGAATTCGTGTGCCAGCGCGCCGACCACCACCGCGCTGTCGACACAGCGGCCCGTGATCACGATGTCGGCGCCGAGCGCCAGCGCCCGCGCGATGCCGCGCGCGCCGGTGTAGGCGTTGGCCGAATACAGCTCGGCGGGCGGCGTCTCGCCGGTGTACAAATCGCGCAGCCCCTGGGCACGCAGTTGCTGGAACTGGGGCATCACGTCGTCGCCCGTGACCACGGCGATACGCGGCGCCAGGCCCTGCTTTTCGGCCGCCTGCGCCAGCGCGTCGCGGCAGGCGCGCGGGTTCAGGCCGCCGGCGTTGGCGATCACGCGCACGCCCTGGCGGCAGATGGCGGCCAGATGCGGCGCCATGGCGGCCTGCACGAAGTCGGTGGCGTAGCCCAGCGCCGGGTCCTTGGCGCGGGCGCGCGCCAGGATCGACATGGTGGTCTCGGCCAGGTAGTCGTAGACCAGGTACTGCAAGCCCGGCACCGCCAGCAACTGCGGCGTGGCGATGGCCGAATCGCCCCAGAAGCCGCTGGCGCCGCCGATGCGCACCGTCTGGCTCATTTTTTCGGCTCCTCGATGCGCAGCAGCAGCGCGCCCTTGCTGGCCTGCCCGCCGGCCTGCGCCAGCACCTCGGCCACCACGCCGGCGACGGGCGCGGTCAGCGTGTGTTCCATTTTCATGGCTTCCAGCACCAGTAGCCGCTGGCCGGCCTGCACCGCCTCGCCTTCGCGCACCGCAACATCGACGATGCGCCCGGTCAACGGCGCGGTGACGGCGCCGCTGCCGCCCTCGGCGGCGCGGGACTTGCGCTCGCTCACGCGCTCGAAGCTCCAGGCACGGCCCGCATGGAACAGGTGCAGCGCCTCGGCTTGCAGCGCCAGCACGGCGCTGTCGACCATGCCGTCGCATTCCGCGCTGAAGGCGCTGCGCGCGGTGTCGAGCCAGCGCGCGTCGCGCAGCGCCAGGGTGGCGACGGGGGCGTCGGCGGACTCGTCGAGGCGGCGCACGGCGGCCTGCCAGTGCGCGCCCCGGGCCTGCAAGCGCGCTTCCCAGCGCGCGCCGCCCTGCGCCAACACCAGGCGCGCCGCCTGCGGCCCCAGCGCCGAGGCGGCGATGGACTGCTCATCCGCCGCCGGCATCTCGCCGGCCAGCGCGCCGAAAGCGGCCAGCGCGATGGTGCGCGCGCCGGGCACGGCGCGCTCGCCCAGGCGCTCGCCGAAACGCTCCTGCACGAAGCCAGTGTGCACCGCCCGGCCTTCGGCGAACACCGCGTCGGCCAGGCAGTCGGCCAGGAAGCCCTGGTTGCTCGGCAGCCCCAGCAGCACGCAGTGCTCGAGCGCGCGCAGCAGCTTGCGGCGCGCCTCGTCGCGGGTGGAGCCGTGGGCGACGAGCTTGGCGATCATCGAGTCGTAATGCGGCGACACCGCCCCGCCTTCGGCCAGTCCGTGATCGACGCGCACGTCGAACCCCGCTGCGGGCGGACGCCAACGCAGCACCGGTCCGGTCTGCGGCAGAAAGCCGGCGGGCACGTCTTCCGCCGTGAGCCGCACTTCGATGGCGTGGCCGTCCAGCCGCACGTCGGGCTGCTGGATCGTCAGCGGCTCGCCCGCCGCCACGCGCAACTGCCACTCGACCAGGTCCAGCCCGGTGATGGCTTCGGTCACCGCGTGCTCGACTTGCAGCCGCGTGTTCATCTCCATGAAATAGAAGCTGCCGTCGGCGGCCAGCAGAAATTCCATCGTGCCCGCGCCGATGTAGCCGATGGCCCGGGCGCTTTGTACCGCCGCCTCGCCCATGCGCGCGCGCAGCGCGGCATCGACGGCGGGCGAAGGCGCTTCCTCGATCACCTTCTGGTGGCGCCGCTGCACCGAGCAGTCGCGCTCGCCCAGATGCACGATGTGTCCGTGGCTGTCGGCCAGCACCTGGATTTCGACGTGGCGCGGCGCGATCAGCGCGCGCTCCAGGATCAGTTCGCCACTGCCGAAGGCCGCCGCCGCTTCCGAGCGCGCCGAAGCCAGCGCCGCAGCCAGCGCGGCGGCCTCGTGCACCAACCGCATGCCACGCCCGCCGCCGCCCGCCGCCGCCTTGACCATCACCGGAAAACCGATGTCGGCGGCGGCGCGCGCAAAGGCGGCGTCGCTCTGGTCCTCGCCCTGGTAGCCGGGGATGCAGGGCATGCCGGCGGCCAGCACCAGCCGCTTGGCCTGCGCCTTGTTGCCCATGGCGCGAATGGCTTCGCCGGAGGGGCCGATGAACACCAGTCCGGCGGCATCGACGGCGTCGGCGAAATCCGCGTTCTCTGCCAGGAAACCGTAGCCGGGGTGCACAGCGTCGGCCCCGGCGCGGCGCGCGGCGTCGATCAGGGCGGGGATGTTCAGGTACGAATCGCGCGGCGCCGCGCCGCCGATCAGCACCGCGCGGTCGGCGGCGCGCACGTGCGGCGCGCCACGGTCGGCTTCGGAGTACACGGCCACCGTGCCGTACCCCATGCGGCGCACGGTGCGCAACAGGCGCAGCGCGATTTCGCCCCGGTTGGCGATGAGCACGGTGTGAAAGGGGCGGATCTGTTTGCGGGCGGTCATGGACAAGTTCCTCAGGCGGCCTGCGCCTCGCGCACGTCTTGAACGGTGAACTCGCGCCGCCACCCGGCGGCGCGCTTGCCGCGAAAGGCGGCGATGCCTTCGGCGCCTTCGTCGCGCATGCAGGCCGCGAACTGGCGCGCCGCGTCGTCGAGCAACGCGCCCTCGTCCTCGTGGCCGCAGCGTTGCAGCAAGGGCTTGAGCGCCCGGTTGGCGTGCGGCGCGCAGGCGGCGATGCGTGTCAGCCATTGGGACAGCAGTTCGTCCAGCGCCGCGCCGTCGGCGGCCAGCTCGTCGACCATGCCCAGCCGCACGGCGCTCTCGCTCTGGAGGCGCTCGCCGCTCAGGCCCAGCCGGCGCGCCAGGCGCTGGCCCAGGCGGGCGACGACAAAGGGCGCGATCTGCGCCGGGATGATGCCCAGCGAGGTTTCGCTGAGGGCGAACTTGGCGTCCCGGGTGGCCAGCACCACGTCGGCGGCGCAGGCCAGCCCCATGCCGCCGCCCATGGCCGCGCCTTCGACGGCGGCGATGACGGGCACCGGCAGCGCGGCCAGGCGCTGCATGAAGTGGCCGAACTCGCGGTTGCTCGCGGCCACGGGGTCGCTGGCCGGGTCCGCGCCGGCGTCGAGCCGCGCCTGGAAGCTGCCGACGTTGCCGCCAGCGCAGAAAAACCCGCCCGCGCCGCGCAGCACCAGCGCGCGCACGTCAGCGTCGGACTCGGCCAGGGTCACGGCCCGGATCAGTTCGGCCACCACGTCGGGGGACAGCGCGTTGCGCGTTTCGGGCCGGTTCAGGGTGATGAACAGCACGTCGCCCGCGCGGCGCAGCAGCAAAGGTGGGTTGGCGTTCATCATGACCCCATCTCCATCAGGCCCATCTTGCGGGCGATGACCATCATCATCACCTCGTCCGCGCCGCCGCCGATGGAACCCAGGCGGTAGTCGCGGTAGGCGCGCGACACGCGGTTGTCCCAGGTGTAGCCCATGCCGCCCTGGAACTGCATGCACCAGTCGGCGATCTCGCGGCCCAGGCGGCCCGCCTTGAGCTTGGCCATCGATGCCAGCTCGATCACGTCCTCGCCCTGGATGTAGGCCAGCGTGGCGCGGTAGGTCAGCGAGCGCAGGGCTTCCAGCTCGGTCTTGAGTTCGGCCAGCTTGTACTGGATGAACTGGTTGTCCAGCAGCGGCTTGCCGAAGGCCTTGCGCTGGCGCAGGTAGTCGGCGGTTTCCTGGATCAGCTCGATGCAGGCCATGCGCCGCGCCGCGCCGTCGAGCCGCTCCTCCTGGAACTGCTTCATCTGGTAGATGAAGCCCATGCCTTCCTCGCCGATGCGGTGGCGCACCGGCACGCGCACGTCGTCGAAGAAGATCTGCGCGGTGTCCGAGGCCCACATGCCGAACTTCTTGATCTTCTGCACCTCGACGCCCTTGACGCGCTTGCCGCCTTCCTTGAGCGGCACGATGATCAGCGACTTGTTCTTGTGCACCGGGCCGTCGGAGGTGTTGGCCAGCAGGCAGATCCAGTCGGCCTGGGTGCCGTTGGTGATCCACATCTTGGAGCCGTTGATGACGTAGTCGTCGCCGTCGCGGCGCGCGCGGGTCTTGAGCGAGGCCACGTCGGAGCCGGCGCCCTGCTCGGACACGCCGATCGACACCACCACGTCGCCGGCGATGGCTGGCGCCAGGAATTCGCGCCGCAGCTCGTCCGAGCCGAAGGCCGCCAGCGCCGGCGTCGCCATGTTGGTCTGCACGCCGACGCCCATGCCCACGCCTTGCGCGTGCACGTAGCCCATGGCCTCGGCGGCGGCCAGCGCGTAGGAGAAATCCAGCCCCATGCCGCCGTAGGCCTGCGGCTTGGTGATGCCCAGAAAGCCCAGGCGGCCCATTTTCTTGAACAGCTCGTGGGCGGGGAAGATGTGGTTGGCTTCCCATTCGTCGACGAAGGGATCGATCTCGCTGGCGATGAAGCGGCGGATGCTGGCCATGAGATCGCGGTGTTCCTGGGTGTACAGCATGGGTTATCTCCTGGGGTCTTTAGAAACGGGCGACGCCGAATTGCACCGGGCGGACGGCGCGCTGGTCGGCCTCGCGCGCGGTGGCTAGCACGAAAGCCAGCACGGCGCGGGTGTCGCGCGGGTCGATCACGCCGTCGTCGAGCAGATGGCCGCTGGTGTGGAAGGCGCCGGCCTGGCGCTCGAAGTTGGCGACGATCTCGCTCTTTTGCGCCGCCAGCCGGGCTTCGTCGACCGGCGCGCCCTTGCGCTCGGCCTGCTGGCGGGCGACGATTTCCATCGTGGCGGCGGCCTGCTCGCCGCCCATCACGGCGGTGCGCGCGTTGGGCCACGAGAAGCAAAAGCGCGGGTGAAAGGCGCGCCCGCACATGCCGTAGTTGCCGGCGCCGAACGAAGCGCCGCAGTGGATCGTGACCTGCGGCACCCGCGAGTTCGACAGCGCCTGGATCATCTTGCTGCCGTGCTTGATCATGCCGGCTTCCTCGGAATGCCGGCCGACGATGAAACCGGTGGTGTTTTGCAGATACACGATCGGCGTGCCTGACTGGTTGCACAACTGGATGAACTGCGCCGCCTTGGTGGCGCCCGCCGGGTCGATCGGGCCGTTGTTGCTTATGAAGCCCACCGGGTGCCCCTCGATGCAGGCGTGGCCGCAGACGGTGGCGGGACCGTAGTCGCTCTTGAAGTCCATCCAGCACGAATCGTCGGCCACGCGCGCGATCACCTCGCGCATGTCGATCGGCTTTTTGTGCTCCAGCACCATCACGCCGGCCAGCTCGTCGGGCGCCAGGCGCGGCGGCGCGGCGTGGGCCGCGTCGACCGGCTTGTCCCAGCCCAGGTTGGCCAGGATGTCGCGCGCGATGGCGATGGCGTGGGCGTCGTCCTCGGCCACGTACTCGGCCAGGCCACTGGTGGTGGCGTGCATGTCGGTGCCGCCGAGTTCCTCGTCGGTGGCGATCTCGCCGGTGGCGGCCTTGAGCAGCGGCGGGCCGGCCAGGAAGGCCTTGGCGCGTCCGCGCACCATGACCACGTAGTCCGACAGGCCCGGCATGTAGGCGCCGCCGGCGGTCGACGAGCCGTGCACCACCGTCACCACCGGCAGCCCGGCGGCCGACAGGCGCGCCAGGTTGTAGAACATGCCGCCGCCGCGGACGAACTTGTCGACGCGGTACTTGCGCAGGTTGGCGCCCGCCGATTCGACCAGGTGCACGAAGGGCAGCTTGTTTTCCAGCGCGATGTCCTGGCAGCGCATGATCTTCAGGTTGCCGCCCTCGGTCAGCGCGCCGGCATCGATCCCCGAATCGTTGACCATCACCATGCAGCGCACGCCGCTGATGAAGCCGATGCCGGCCAGTTGCGAGCCGCCGGGCACGCAGGTGGCCGGATTGTGATCGTCCAGGCCGTAGCCGGCCAGCGTGGCGATCGGCAAAAAGGGACGGCCCGGATCGAGCAGCCGGGCGAGGCGCTCGCGCGGGAGCAGCGCGCCGCGCCGCGCAAAGCTGGCGGCGGCGCGCGCCGACGCATCGGCGGCGCGCTGCTCCAGCGCATGCAATTCATCGACCAGGGCCAGCATGCCGGCGCGTTGCGCCTGGAAAGCTTCCGACGCTGGGTGCAAACGGGATTGAAACGGGGTCATGTGGCAGAGAAAGTCAGGCTGCGGGACGACCCACGCATTGCAGACGCCCCGCCACCAGGGCGCAACGACAAAATGCCCGGTTGTGCACAATGTGCACAGCTGGCCCGCGCCTTGCGGGATTACCCGTACGGCTCAACCCTCCAAACCCAGGCCCGTTGGCATGCCCACCTCCGACCCCACGCCCGCCGTGCGCGGCGCGCAAAGCATCGACCGCGCCTTGCAACTGCTGCGCTGCATCGCGGCGCGCCATGCGCAGGGCGCGTCGCTGGCCGATCTGGTGGCCGCCACGCGGCTGGACCGCACCACCGCCTACCGCATGGCGTCCTCGCTGGCGCGCGCCGGCCTGGTCGGGCGCGACGGCGCCACCGGGCTGTACCGGCTCGGCACCGAGGCCATGGCGCTGGGCCTGGCCGCCATGCAGCGCGCGCCGCTGATCGAGCGCTGCCGGCCGGCCATGAAGGCGCTGGCGCGCCGCTCGCAGGAGCATGTGTTCCTGGTGGTGCGCTCGGGCGACCACAGCCATTGCCTGCACCTGGAGCAGGGCGCGCATCCGATCCGCAGCTTCTTCGAGACGGTGGGCAGCATGCGGCTGCTGGGGCTCGGCGTGCCGAGCTTCGCGCTGCTGGCGCGGATGAGCGATGCCGACATCGCCGCGCACTATGCGCGCCACCAGGCGGAGTACCAGACCCACCACATGAGCGCCGCCAAGCTGCACCGCTGGATCGGCCAGACCCGCGCGCTGGGCCATGCGCAGATCACCGGCAAGGGCGTGGCCGGCGTCGGCATGCGCTTCGCGGTCGGCTCGTGCGGCGACGCGGCGCTGGGCATCGTGGCCCCGGCGTCGCGCATGACGCGCCCGCGCGGTGAGGCGCTGGCGGTGATGTTGCGGGGAGAAGTGGCGCGGTCGTTCGGCATGGACTAAAGTCCGCCTCTTGAGGAGGCTGAAAGTCATGCCGCCGATCAATATTCACCAAGCCAAAACGCACCTGTCGCGTCTCGTCGAGCACGCGGCACGCGGAGAGTCCGTCATCATCGTCAAGGCGGGCAAGCCGATGGCCAAGCTGGTGCCGCTGGATGCGCCCGAGTCCGCGCCGCCCAAGTGCCTGGGATTTCTTGCCGGCCAGATGCGGGTGCCCGATGACTTCGACGCCCTGGGCGCGGCGCAGATCAATCAACTGTTCGGCGACGCGCCGTGAAGCTGCTGTCGCCGTGGACCGCATGACGCTGCCGACGGCACCTGCGAACACGGCGCGCTATGCTGGCCCCGTCCGCAACGTGTGAACCCGCATCAACCAGGAGACAAGCTCATGAACGACCGCATCGAATCCATCCGCCACGCCGACGGCGTGATCGAACTGCACCTGAACCGCGCCGACAAGATGAACGCGCTCGATACCGCGATGTTCGATGCGCTCATCGACGCCGGCACGCGACTGCGCGCCGACGCCAGCGTGCGCGCCGTGGTGCTGGCCGGGCGCGGCAAGGCGTTTTGCGCCGGGCTGGACATGCAGTCGTTCCAGCGCATGCAAAGCGGCGGCCTCGACAGCGTCAAGGACAGCCTGGCCGGCAAGGACATCCTCGATCGCACGCACGGCCTGTGCAATGCCGCGCAGTACGTCGCCATGGTCTGGCGCGAGGTGCCGGTGCCGGTCATCGCGGCGCTCCACGGCGTGGCCTTCGGCGGCGGCCTGCAGGTGGCGCTGGGCGCCGACCTGCGGCTGGTCGCGGCGGACACCAAGCTGTCGGTGATGGAAATCAAATGGGGCCTGGTGCCGGACATGGGCGGCATGGCGCTGCTGCGCAAGCTGGCGCGCGACGACGTGGTGCGCGAGCTGACCTACACGGGCCGCATTATTTTGGGCGCCGAGGCGGTCGCCCTGGGCCTGGCCACGCGCGTGGCCGCCGACCCGCTGGCCGAGGCGCTGGCGCTGGCGCGCGAGATGGCGCAGAAAAACCCGGACGCCCTGCGCGCCGGCAAGCGCCTGCTCAACGCCGCCATGACCCACAGCGACGCCGACCTGCTGCTGGCCGAATCGGTCGAGCAGAAAGCGCTGATCGGCAGCCCCAACCAGGTCGAGGCGGTGCGCGCCAACATGGAGCGCCGCGCGCCGCGCTTTCAGCCGGCCCCTTAATCGACCACGATCCCCTTGGACACCGTGGCCCACGTCTTGCGGTCGGCCTCGCCCTTGGCGGCCAGGATGTCGGGCGTGCCGGACCAGATGTCGTAGCCGGCGTCGAGCATGCGCGCCGCCAAGTCGGGGCGCGCCAGCGCCTTGCGCGCGGCGGCGTTGATGCGCTCCACCAGATCGGCGCTCAGGCGCGCCGGCCCGTACAGGCCGAACCAGCCGACGACTTCGTAGTCCGGCACGCCGGCCTCAATCATCGTCGGCACGTCGGGCAGCATGCGGTTGCGCTGCTTGGAAGTCACCGCCAGCGCGCGCACCTTGCCGCC
>Ga0123354_10008378_pt1 | contig 15708 bp, 9 predicted proteins | sample TergutLab28metaG_2_FD_97872 | JGI IMG/M metagenome (GOLD analysis project Ga0123354, IMG submission 97872) | Labiotermes labralis P4 segment gut microbial communities from Petit-Saut dam, French Guiana - Lab288 P4 | ecosystem: Host-associated > Arthropoda: Insects > Digestive system > Gut ...
CTCCAACACACATCGAACCAAGAACAATACGACCAATGTGGTAATTCAACAGAATAGTCGCAAGCTCCTGATGATGGATATGTTAATGTCCGAAACATGTTGAATACATAAGAAGTGAAATAAAATAGCAAGTTACATCAAGTTGGTCTTCTTCAACTATCACAATGATGCACGGTCCAATAAACATATATGATCAGTGTAAGAAAGATAACCGTCTATCACAACTCTCTTCATATACAGATCAATATATGAAGAGAGCTACGACAGACGGTCATATTGCCTGTACGTACGTATCATCATCACAACGGGGCGGCCCAATTGAAGTATGAATCAAATTCCCAACTCGGTACATAAACCTACATCGCTACCCGGGACCCGTGTGGCCGAAGATAAGACTGCATCCATTTTATGCTAACATGGTCTCGCAACAACAGAGAAAAGACAGAGATTCAGCACGTGAAATTTCAGATCCTCAGGGTGGGATGTAACGGTATTATTACATGGTATCATATTTCATACGTCAATATTCTCCGTATCGGTGTTCTGCAAAACAGACAAGAAGTCACATCTAGCTGTATCCTCTGGACTATGTGCTATGAAATACAACCGCATACATTACTGACGTTCGAAAATATGTGTACTTACAATTTGATTTTCTCATTCACTGTACTTTCTTTGTGTTTCTGGTTTCGTCTAAGTAAACCTGCATCATCTGCATAACCATATGCTGACATATCAAAATCATTTCGATTTCTTCTTGATTGTCTTTGACGTTTCTAATGGCTTGGGGTTCCTCCCTGTTTCAGACACTTCCGAACCGGAAATGAAGCAGACATGTTTGCCGATGGGTGCCAACAAGACACAGCCAGGCTCCACTCTGAATCCATGTAACTCCCTGTCCGGACCCACGTTAAAACCGTTATATACATACATACGTACATGTGGGCCGGGTAGCTCAGTCGGTATAGCGACTGACTACGGGCTGAACGGTCCGGGATCGAATCCCAGTGGGGAAGAGATTTTCCGCCCGTCCAGACCGGCCCTGAGGCCCACCCAGCCTCCTGTAAAATGGGTACCCGGTCTTTCCCGGGGGTAAAGTGCGGCCGGGGCGTGCTGCTGACCACCCACCCCCTTCTAGTGCCGCGGTCATGGAAGAGTAGAGCTATACCTCTACCCACCCTCTGGGCCACACCGGGTCCGTAACGGGATCACTTTACCTTAATTTGTACATACATATATACATACGTACATACAAGACTTTTTACGCGCGATCGCAGAATTTCGAAAAGCGACTAGTAGTTTTTTCATGTCTGTCCGTTCGTCCGTATGTCCGCATGGAACAGCTCAGCTCCCGCTGGATGGATTTTCATGAAATCTGATATTTGAGTATTTCTCGAAAATCTGTCCAGAGAATTGAAGTTTCCTTTAAATCTGACAAGAATGACGGGTACTTTACACGGATACGGATGCACATTTATGACATCTCACTGAATTCTACTTACAGAGAAACATGTCAAAGAAAGGTTGTAAAGATAATAACTTTTTTCCCCTGAAAATTGTGCCGTTTATGAGATGCTGTGGAAAAATATGGTACAGCCAGAGAGGCCACAGATGACATTAAATACAGCGCAAGCGCTTTGAATGCCGGATAACTATGGCCCCACAAACACACACACACAGAATATGTAGTACTTACTACTTTTTCGCGGTATCAATGGTTACACTGACGCACTCCAATGTTATGTTACATGCACAGTGCCACCCTCGTTATGTATTTTCAACGTTTCCTGGCATGGTGCTATTCGTCATAATGACAAATCTGTATCTGATGCTTATCTGAAGTTACCCACAGCGCCCTTCGTACACACTCATGCTTCAACAATGCAATCTTTCACATTTCGAAAAACCATCCAGTTCAGAGTTACTTATCTAAATGTTCACGCCCGGTTTTAAATTCTAGATATTCCTTGTTCAAATATTGGCCCGAAGAACGACTATCAAGATTTTCGTGGTTTTTCTTAGTCCCTCCAAAGGCCGGCGTAGTACCTCAAACTGGCATTCACATCAGTTTCAATCCCATGCTATTTTATGACCCACGGCAGCAGCTAGGAGAGTCCAAGAGCCGGGAAAATGAGCACATAAGTGAATATTGCAAAGCAAAAAATGTTTTCTGTGTCTAACAAATTTTAAGTTACTGAGCCAAATAAAAGGAAATTCAATATAAATGTTTGTGATTTCATTAAAAGTTCGTAATACCATTTATGGGCGGCCATTGTAATTACTCGCCCCGGGCGCCAAAAAAACCTAGCTACGCCACTGGTCTAAGCAACAAACAGCGTCATAAAAAATAAATAATGAATAAATAATTTAAAAAAAAACCTGTCACCCATATGCGTTAATACTTGGGCTAACCCTAAGCGAGCCTGAGAGCGTTTGAGAGAATATGCTAACAGGATATATATAATTGGAACTTTCCACCAACCATTAATAAGGTAAAGGTAAAGTGATCCCGTTAGAGGCCCGATGTGGCCCAGAGGGTGGGTAAAGGTATAGCTCTACTGTTCCATGACCGCGGCACTAGAAGGGGGTAAGTGGTCGGCAGCACGCCCCGGCCGCACTTTACCCCTGGGAAAGAACCGGTACCCATTGTACAGGGGGCTGGGTGGGCCCTAGGGCCGGTCTGGACGGGCGGAAAATCTCGTCCCCACTGACATTCGATCCCGGACCGTCCAGCCCGTAGCTCAGTCGCTATACCGACTGAGCTACCCGGCCCAACCACCAATCATTACTAGGATGATAAAATAAAGAATGAAAGGGGCGAGGCACCGTAAAGATGAAAAGTGCATAAACAGTTTAAACGTGTAGCGACAACACTTAAGTACCCCAGGCGCAAATGGGAAGATAATATTTAAAAAAGACATTACGGAAACGGATGAGAGGACGTGGTTTGAAATACGGTCCAGTGGACGGAATTTAAGAACATTTGGGTTCCGCGAAGGCAAGTACTATGTTGTCCAGCCAGGCGGCTAACTCATCCGGAAGGAGTTTTACACCTCAGTACTTCGTTTCCATGGTGCAATGCCCCATCTAAGAAGTGTAACGCTATACAGGAAACGAGTTCGTACAGCGCCACCCTACACTCGCTCGCTCTAGTAACTGCAGACGGAACACTGTTACATCAAATTGTAGTCTTTTCACTTTTCGTCACACTTACACGCCCACTCAGGTTTTGAACTTCGTAATGTGCACGTCGTCTGTTGACACCAGAATGTGCAGTTAATATCACCGTCAGCTCACAACACAGTGACCGTGATGTCAAACAGTTCACGTCTGACTTTTCTCACCGCTATCAACATCCACCGTGTAAAGGCCGCTACAAAAGTATCAACAAAATATCGCACAGAATGCCCCATGAAATCTCTGCTGCACCTCAAGCATTGTGCACACACACGACTATTTACTCTGCAAGTGGTGCACTACCTCCTCTCCACCACAAGCGTGTCTCTACCGCAGTTCTTCCCTTTTATATTACTGTAGCACTTAACCGATGATGACCGTAATGACGGGCCGAAACATGTCGTTGTAAAGGTGATGAATAAATAAATATATCATGTATGGTGTTGTACTGATCGGAAAAATAAACACCGGTTGACCAAATACAACGGGATGATGTAAAAGGTAAAGCAGTCCCGTTACAGACCCGGAATGGCCCAGAGGGTTCCAGGAAGTTAAGGTTCCCAGATTTCATGACAAAGGCATAGGATGGCGGTAAGGTTGTCAGCCTTACGTACCGGCCGCCTTTACCCCCAGAAAATGCTCCTGGTACTCATTTCTGTTAGAGGCTGAGTCGACCCCAGGGCCATAGTGCGATCGGAAGGATTTTATGTCAATGAAATTTCCAATGACACCAGCTGGGATCGAACCAGCGACCTTCCGATTTGTAGCACAGCGCCTTAACCACTGTGCCACCGCAGTCCCTACAACGGGATGATGTTACCCCCCCCCCAAAAAAAAAGAAACATAAAAAACTAATTCCATTTCTCGCTCAATGACAGGATGTGCAGGTTATGTTCCACCCTGAACAAACTCCCGAATGTTATCGGCCTATACCCTGTTTCCGTGTTACGTGAGCTCCGCCACCATGGCATGACTCGCCCTCTAGATATGCGAAAATACTCAGTTCGCGGACGCAGTTAAGTGATGAAGTGATAGAACTGAAGCTACGGGCTTGGATGCGGGACAACAGCCCAGCACTGGGGGGGGGGGGAGATACATGAACTCGGATTTGGTTTTTGTGAACACAGTAACGAGCTTCCGGGTCCCACGAAGAACGAGGAATTCCTTAACTATACGAGCTATACTTTCGGCTTCTCCAGTAGGACGCTACTCGGAGTTAGTGCTGATCTATCCGATGTACAGCCCGAATCTTCGTCTACGAACTTCACGTGCTCGAAGTCCCGAAAAATGATGTCGGAAGCCGGAAGATTATGGGCAACTAACTGTTAATCACGTGAAGAGTGGCTTCGAACGGCAAGCCATACATAACAAACACATAACATCAGCCAAAAGATACCGCCCTTGATAACACACACTGCTCTGCTACATACATATCCTCCACATGACATCTCCTTTCCGAGGCAATGACCTCAAAACACTATGACAATCCGCAAGGCAATATTTGTTAACAGTCGTAACATGTGCAGCACTAATTATTTCAATGCATGATACGGGCAATGACAGTAATACATGGCACGCAGACAAATATAATTAAAGCGTCGCACCTTAAATTAACAGGTTTTATTGCCCGCGAATTACGTGCAAGTTCAGTCACCTGGTATATTTCCAACGCTGTATTGATTAGATACAGCTTCAAGTGTGTACAGTACATGTTTTATATAGCACACAGTTACTGAAATGTGCCACAATTCTAGCTTCAAGTAGGTTAAAACCTTGCAAGATACATTGGGGCCACATGAACACAGCGCAACTGACTGAACGACAGGCCTAACCAAAGGGCCAAAGGAGATTAATATACAGTACCTCTGTAATAGGGGACCGCGGTAGCACAGTGGTTAAGGTGCTGTGCTACAAATCGGAAGGTCGCTGGCTCGATCCCAGCCAGTGTCAGTGAACTTTTTATTGACATAAAATCCCTCCGATCGCACTATGGCCCAGGGGTCGACTCAGCCTCTAACTGAAATGAGTACCAGGAATATTTCCTGGTAAAGGCGGCCGGTGCGTAAGGCTGACAACCTTACCACCATACTCCGCCGTTGTTACGAAATCTGGGAGCCTTAACTTCCTGGAACCCTCTGGGCCTGTCCAGGCCTGTAATGGGACTGCTTTACCTTTTACCTCTGTAATAAGACTTTAAGGTAACCAGATGCTTGACTGAACCACTGATTTGGCCTTGAAATTGCAGTTTGACAAGTGGCCTTGGATGTATAAAGATGCTGTCATCATTGCCCTTTACATATTACCAAAAAATCTCCCAGACAGCATCAAAACAGTTCTTCTGATTAATATGATACCATAATGCAGGGGCGAAAAAAAATTACACAGGGACAAAAATGAAAGCGAAGAAACTTCTCAAATCCTTCACGGATAAAAAATGAAATGTATCATGTTGCATACCTTACGGTAAATTTATTTATTTATTTATTTGCGATGCATGTAAGGAAACTGCCAAGAGCGCAGACTGTACAGCGTCGAACAGTAAGAAAGACTGGTGATTGTAAAATGTCTGGGATGTGGAAGGAGGCGGCCGTGGCCTTTGTGGGACCTGTCCCGGCATTTCCCTGGAATAAATAAAGCCACGAAAAGCCTCAGTCACAAGAGCCGCTTTTGGGCTAACACTTGAACCCGGTACGTCCCTCCCAAACACAAAGCAGGAACGATATCCACTCGACGACAATGGAATGCTAAAAATATGACGGTAAATTTGTGCCTGTGGTTAAGCACAACATAAAGAGGTATGGAAAAAGGCAGGTGAAGTTTCACGCAATCTGAATCTCGGCAGCTTCGCGTTCCGGCCGCTGTAACCTTGTAAATGTCTCGAGTATTCCTAGAAGTGTTCTCCTGAGCGCTTGGTTTTCGCGCCTGTGATTTTTCTGTTCCCATATTTCACAACCATAAAACACAAGTGGCAAATTTTATGCCATTCGTACCCTGCATTTTCTTATATTCAATATATTAATAAAAAAATGCACCATGTAAAATACAGTAAAGCACAAATCATACAACACACTTCATGTTAAACGCCAACTCCAACTTATTCCGGCACCTTGGCACTTCACATGAAGCGTGTTTAATGATTTGTGTTTTACTCTATTGTACTTGGTGCATTAAGTTGGTTAATATATTGAACAAGCATCAAAATTATCGGTTTCTACACTGATGTACTGCGTCCTCGAAAGCAGACGGAATAAAACCACTTTTCTAAACGAATGACGAGCACGTCCAGGATCTCGATTATTCTTCCCAATTGCGAACGTCATGTCTATTTGGAAGTGACGTTCCCACTAAATGTTATACAATAAAACGTAAAGGTAAAGCAGTCCCGTTACAGGCCCGGAGGGGCCCAGAGTGTTCCAGGAAGTTAAAGTTCCCAGATTTCATGACAACGGCACAGGATGGTGGTAGGCTGTCAGCCTTACGCACCGGCCGCCTTTACCCTCAGGAAATACTCCTGGTATTAATTTCTGTTAGAGGCTGAGTCGATCCCAGGGCCACAGTGCGATCAGAAGGATTTTATGTCAATGAAAAATCCACTGACACCAGCTGGGATCGAGCCAGCGACCTTCCGATTTGTAGCACAGCACCTTAACCACTGCGCTATCGCGGTCCCCACAATAAAAGGTACATACAACAAATAATAATTGCAAAATAATGTATAGCTCGCCCCTGCGTATTTTGTTATGAGGTGCGCACGGTTCTCAGTCTGTAAGGCAGCTGAGGGTGGGGCGATCATCAAGCACGGGGTATTTGTAACTTCCTACATTTGATTTTCGCTAGGCATTTCTCATTCAGTTATACGACCGCTTTAGTATTTGATTAAAGATACAAATTATGAACCACCACACTATGTGATATTCATCATCTTGTTGGCCTCATATCTCCCACGTCCTTATCAGTCTCTTCTCCAATAACCTCAACTGTGTTCTTCCTGCACTACGGGTCAAAATTTTAGCCTCTACGTATTTAGAAATGACAGAAGCAGACAGAATGTACTAAAATTCCGATATGTTAGTGCCAGTTCTTTAGCTCAGCTCTGCCACATTTTCTAAGGACTTATTTACGATCTTGTCCTTCAATGCCGTGACATGCATAACGACACGGCCCCCAGTTTAGCAGTGAAAGACGGCGTGTCCCGCCGGATGATTCATACACACTACGCAAGTGTTCCGAGAAAATACAAGAGATGAGTAATTGGTTTTTGTACCAGCAAGATGACATTCCATTCGCACTTGATTCTATTACGCTAGTGTGCTTGAATTTAAGTGGCTCTGTTAACCCTCAAGATGACTACGTTGCATGACCTGTCCATCGCCTAGTATTCAACAAACAACACAAGGCTTTGGGAAACTGGATCTGTGTTTGTCCTCAGGCGAAATGGTACGGGAAGGCACATGCAGGTCCGACAGAGTTATTGCAAATGACTAAAAAAATAGAGTTGACCCTGTACACGCCATGAAGGAAGGGGGGCAGGGGGGGGGCAGTGGAAATACAGCTCCTGTCATTATTAATTTGGACATTGGATAGGAGTCGTCAGCGTTCTGCCTCGGCCGCTTTACCCTCGGCGACCGGCACCCTCTGTGGCGGTTGGGTGGGCCCCAGAGCGTCTGTACGCAACGGAAATGAGATAAATCTCCTGCCCATGCCCGGAATCGAACGGACACGATATATCGGCTCTTCTCACCCAGTTTTCCTTTTTCAATACGAGACGATTGTCAAAATCTGGAAACTCAGTGACCTGAAAAGTATGATGTCACCGTCAGGCCCCTTTAGAATTCTATACAATTGGTTTAATTAAATGTTTCAGCTGCTCCGTCGCAGGAAAACCTTGGAGACATTTGCTGGGGGAGTTCCGCATTTCAAAATGCAAACGGATTAGAAATGGCTTTGCAACTAATGCTATAGATACGCGGTTGGACTGATGGGGGTGGATACAGGCAGAATATACAACAGGATCACATGTGTACGACACGCAGCACAGATCAGATGATAGTGCGTACGGAATTTGGAAAATGTAGAGAAAAAAATCATCTGGAAGACCTATGTGAAGATGGGTGGGGAGTCTGAAAAATAATCACAAACTGGGTGTGAGCGCGTGGACTAAATTCGAATGCCTCACAACAGGCTCGAACGGGGGCTGTCGAGAGCACCGTAACGAAGCGTGTTACACAAAAAGCACGGTAATGGCAACGTCAGCGTCTATCAGCTTCTCATTAAGAGCTCTGCTCCATGGAAGAAAGAAGGGGCTGAATCAAACCTCTTGACTGACGGAACTGTAGGGATGGCATCGGTCACATACTGACAAGATCTCGCGGCTGCATTTAATACAGTGTCCATATTTCAACATTGGGGTACATGGTAGGTACGATGGGGATTGCCACGGGCAGTCTGTATACAGCCCTAATTGAATTCTTTGTACAAACTGAGAAAACCTATTATCAGGGCCAAACTCTAATAGGGAATTGACATGTGAACTGTCTAGAACGGTTTCAGTTACCCAGGGGCAATGCCACCATCGTTTTTGACGACATACAAGATATATTTATGCAAATGTTTTAGAAAATTTAATATCTTACGTGTTAGGGGGCGCCACCTAGACGCGCTCTTCCTTAATAATATCAGAACAGACAGAACACCTGCCCATCCCTATTGGAAACTGTCGGCCTTCGTGTACAGACTCGAAACCTCGGAGATTTTACTTCGTTTCAACCTGGTTCTCAGCGTACCACCTGTCCTCCAAGATGTGCATCAGCTGCTCACGCCATCTGTATATACTGGTGTATCCGGGACAAAATAGGTTTTGCCTAATGACTTATTATTTTCGTTATACTAATTACAAGTCAGTAACAGTTCGGTTGTCACTGTTACTACTAATATCATACTGTTGCCCACTCTCTAAGTTAGATTATAGCTATATTATTATGATTATTAGGACGTTGTCTCTTGTCACAGGGCCTTTTCCTGGCACTTGTCTTGAAGTAAGTAATCCCCACAGTTGATGCTTCAAGTTTCAGACTTCATGCTTTTGTTACTATACCGGTGGCTGCCAATTAATACCGGAATAATATTACATTTCATGTGGCACATTCATTGTATCTCTAAGCACAGACTCTTGTATTTTACCTTATATTCTCGAATCTAATCCGCAACCTTTTTACAGTTTCAGAGGGCTAAAAATCAGATGCGGATTAGAATCGCGGTCGTGAGCTGGGTTTTGGAAAAATAATAGAGACGGTGTATGTGCCGTAAGAACAATACAATAATTTATTATTTTATTTATTATTTATAAAATTATATAATATATTATATAATATTTATAATTTATTACTCATCAGACTCGCCGTAATCACTCATAACTGAATCGTTATCCATCACCCAGTCACTATCATCTTTATCTTCACCATTGTCCTCCCACAGAATGTCATCTTCGTATCAGCTGTGGTGCGTTTGTACCGCTGGCAGTTAAATGGCCACTTCACACACGGCGCGTTAGTCGGATAACGGTTAAAGCATTGGTAACATCCAGTTTTATTCAATCAGCCTACCTTGTAGGCAAGGGGCGGTTGAAGGAAAGGTGCGGATTAGAACCACGAACTAACTTTTTTTTCGTTTAAGAAATCGGCAAAAATTAGTGCGGATTAGATTCGAGAATATACCGTAGTTTCTTTTCTGCTTCCCTTTGCGCTACATTCCTGTCCGATGGTATTGTTACCTCTATCAGTATGCATGTTTAATTTTTTTGTTTTTAATTATATAGCAGGCACATTTCCCATAATTTCTCTATCTGTGTGTACCCCTTCATTCCATGATACTGGCACATCTTCATGTTCACACGCTGACTTCGCGCACGCGCGTGTGCGTGCGTGCGCGCGCGTATCGTCTGTCTGTCGTTTCAAAGCCCAGTACTTCGCATACTGAATAATGTTAATGTGTATCAACTCCGTTATGTGTCATTAGGTACTCATTCTTCGCCAGAATGGCGCATCCTGAGGTTAGGCGGTCAATAGTTTCTTCATGTTGTTGACATAACCGGCATTTATTGTCAATTTCTTTCTTCAAACTTTTATTTTTAAAATCGTCTGTATTAACTGTTTGGTCTTCAGCTGCCACAACTGTACTTCCTGTTTCTCTCTTGAATTCCAGCCATCGATATGATTGTTCCATATCCACCAGTTTCAAGGCAAGGTATGTGGGAAAATTTCCACGCATCTTTTCCTTCTCCATCTTTCTTTTGTCTTCTCAGCTACGATGTTCTTTGTTATTATTACTGAATCTTTCACTCCATAATGCAGGGTATGTTGTCCAAAAGCCGTGCTCGTATCACGGCGCTAGGAAACATTTTTAACGTTATCATACTCATAAGCATCAAAATTATTTTTACTACCGATAAATTTGCAGAAGGTTATCTAATCATGCATACTTCAAGGTACCATATTAATATATTATCTATTTAATATCGTTATCACTGGTTATGGCGTACGCATTACAAAAAAAAGTGTTGTCTTTTTCGTTATTTGGTTGTAACTTTCACTTTCAATTATATTAGTTTCATGCTTTGTTTAATTTTTTTTTGTCCTGGCTTTGCTCTTGTCGCGGTTTGCTGATGTCGGTTCCTTGTACTTTTGCTGTCTTTGTAACTGGCCACTGGACTGTTAAGTCAGGACGTCAACCAACAAATAATATCTGAACTATTAGTACTGCATTTCATTCGATTTTATTCACTGCCCTGTTGTAATATAAATAAAACTGAATTTTATCAATTACTACAGCTCATTAAGTACGATATACAAAATCGTGCAAAATAAAAAAACTGACTCACACAAAGATGAATTCATAATATCACGAATTCGACTTTTTGAAATTAAAAAGCTACTTCTTCTAAGATAAAAATGCAGTATCGGCTCTTACCCCGGCAGTACGATAATCAAACAAAAATCACATTTTAAATAGTTTATGTAAAGTCTGTCCTTTGTGTCATGTTAATAATAATAATAATAATAATAATAAATGATATAAGCGAATGAAATATGTGCTATGTGGAAGCAAAAAGCAGCACAAGTGATACCGATAGTAATATCACCTACGGGAGTAATCCCAAAGTCACTATCACAAAGTCTAACAAAACTTAACTTGCACCCGAATACATACATACTCGTACATCTGCAAAAATCTGTAATTCTTGGCACATGTTCAATTGTAAGGAACTTTTTAAACTACAAATAAGACCACCAAGCCTAATCCTGTTGATTACTACATCCCAGGATAGGTGAATAATTCCCAGCCAAAGCTGAAAAGTGAGAAATTCGATGATGGTGATGATGATAAATAAATGTAGACTCTGTCACCAATTTGTTAAGACAACAAAACACATAATATCAGCTTGCCCAGTAGTGGTAAAAGAACAATACACAAAGAGACACGATAGTGTGTGTGCTCACTACACTTTAACATACGCAAAGAAATAGGGGCAAAATTGCACAATGAACATTGCTATGTCCATGTACCGAAACCCATCGCAACAAGTCGTGAAGGTAAGGTAACCATATTATGGAATCAACACGTGCGAATCGACAGAAGCATTCCTAACAATAAACCACACGTCATAATCCGTGATAATGAAGAAGGAAAATGAAGGTTAATAGATGATGCAATTTCTGGAGACAGAAATGTGATCAAGAAAGAAGCTAAGAAAATTCTAAAATATAAATACCTCCTAACAGAAATTCAGCGCATGTGGGATGTGAAAGCAAAATTGATAGCAGTAATAATAGGGGCAACTGGAACCATTTCAGAATCACTCAGACAATACCTGAGCAACATACCAAGAATGCACGAAATCAACGAACTACAAAAAGGAAGGCACATTGGCCGCTGCAAATATACTATGGAAAGTAATAATGTAAAAGTACTAAAGGTTTAACATGGGAACTGACATTTTATGTAGCATAAATTGTAACCACAGAACAGCTGCTACATTATATACCCTAAAAATGGCTTGTTTCAGGCATAAAATTGTAAATTGTGATAACAAATAAGACGATGATAATCATAATAATAAAAAAATGCGTTTCGAAGACAGGATCGGTCCCCGTCTTCAGGCTAAAAACACGGTAAAAACCTGCTCAGTTGTGCCCGATATGTAAAGCTGTTCTCATCCTCTGGGCCCCACAGGACAAGAACCGTCCCCAAAAGTTTATTTTCTCTATTATTTTTAACACAAGGCGATGTTTAATGCACGTAAAGTAAATAATGTCAGATGTAAAGTACTATAGCCAGAATCTTATACAGAACTCAGCTTACAAAAGCTGTGGTAGCAGAACCCGGACACATAAGACCCCCCCACTGGACACGACCCTGAGCCATTTTTACCCACCTACCAACTCACAACCCCTCCAAAGCAAGTCTTAAATTCAAGTGTCAGCAATTAACAGAAGTAATTAAATTTATAGTAAAACACAACTTTATTGCATAACATTTTAAAAGAACATAGCAGCTACATGTTTCGGCTTTCATAAAGCCATCTTCAGGCTTTAACTTAAAAGGGTCTTAATATGCAATTGGCAACGCCTTAAAAATTAAGCTATCTTATTTACGTTTCTTGCCAACTGTATATTAAGGCCCTTTTAAGTTACAGCCTGAAGATGGCTTTATGAAAGCCGAAATATGTAGCTGCTATGTTCTTTTAAATATTTCATGTAATAAAGTTGTGTTAGACTATAAATTTATATACTTCTATTAATTAATGAGAACACAACGGTGATGCTTCGCATAAAAATCAAGTGTCAACTGTTCAAAAGGCTTTCGCCCCAAAACTCTGCACGCATTGGTTTCGATTATTTGAATTGAACCCCATACCCGTCACAGCCTCCTCAATTTCACCACTGCAGTAGTACCAGACCACATGCATAAACCGCGAAGTCCCTCGTTATGTAATACCTTGTCCAATTATTCCATGCTTCTTAGGACCACCAGCGCCTGAAACTTCTCTGAAAGCGAAAGATCGCGCTTCACACCCCAGTAAAATAACCGGAAAAATTACTGATCTGCGGAAGAATATCCAGGCGCTCTGCCTTGCGAAAGCAGACGAGATGGCGACAGTTCTAGGACAGAATGATAAGGTTTTCCACAATTTACATGTACTCTCCTCCCGATTTCATATGAAACCCGTTTGCATTTATTCGCTGTCCCCCAAAAAGGGTCATATCTAAAGATTCACACACACACGCGCGCGCGCGCGTGCGGACTAGTCGTAACTCTGTTACTCATTTTCATCTCATGTCGTGTTAACATATGGAATGTTAGAAAAAGAATGGTGGAGTTTAGGGAGGCTGCGTCTCAAAATACACCGGAAGTATCACATTAATTCTCCCACTCAAACAATATCAGGGACGGCTGGCTGCCACAGGTTCGACACGCCCGAGTTTATTTTCAATGTGTGATCGCCTGAATGTTTACTCCGCAAGAAAAGGCGGGCTTTCATCCTCACGTGAACGGTCTTAGTTAAATTCATGCCTAAATCTACACTAGAGCAGTAACAACCTATTTATGGCTGGATAACACCAACAACATCACACGATGCGCCTTTTCTTGCGGAGTAAGCACCATCCATCGGACGGCCACACACAGTGAACGATCACACGAAACTAAATTCGGAAATGTCGAACCTCTGGCAGCCGTCCTTGAAACTGTTTGAGTTGGAGAATTTAAAGGTGCGAAAACTAGTGTGATTATTGCTGCGTATTTCGATATACAGCATACGCAAACCCCGCCATTCTTAGTCGGAGATACGGTATTTGGTTTTAACTAAATATAATAATACACCAATATATTTGCTGGCCACTACCGAAATTCCTCCACTGTAGTGAAAAGCATTTATACAGTTCTCTCAATACAATAGCACCATCAACATAAACAAGAACCTCGTCGTTTTCCAGCCTTTCTTCATTCTCTTGAACTTTTCATAATGACATTCTTGAACGATCGCAACATTACAATGCACAGCGGATAAAGCAAACCCAGGCCTTAACCCACCGTGAAGTAACACGGTCTCGAACAAACGTTGGCGCTTCTTCTACGTACAAGCAATTCAACCGACCTGCTGAGCTAAGAACAGCTTCTCCTACACAACCCGATCAACTTAATGCGCCACTCTCAAGCGAATGGTCTCCACCAAAGCCACCAATTCCGAAGCATAAATTCGACATTACATCCATCGGAACACAGAACAGCTGACGCTCTCATTTCGCAGCAAGCTGATCACCATAATTGGATCACATGTAAAGAGGAATGCTGTTGCATTTCCAAGATTCACCTTGACTTGTGACGTCAGATTGCCTCGCTAGCTTGTTGAAGGTTCAGAAGCCATTAGTACGGGCTGTCGAGGAATGCAACGCACTGTAATGTAACAAAAACAGCCCAGTGGTATGAAACGCAGGCCTTGATTCCCTCAGCAAACCGTACGGATAATTAACATAGTGTCCAGTGCAAATCCATGCGTCTATTCCCAAAAACAACAGTTAAACGATCTTTGCAGTTTTAATTAATCGTACGTGCACAAAACATATTACTCGACCATTGTATTTTTAAATTTCCTGCGATTATAATAACTGCCGGGTTGAAGCGAAACTTGCTACACTGGATATAAGGTCACACGACATTACGTGTGGTAACAGATCCTCAAAATACATGCACCGTCCGATAAGACCATTTGTTTGTAAAATGTGAAACAATATGGCAGCAACGAGAAATCTAATTCTCTTCCGTTACGACTGCAATGACTACCAAACCCCCAAAGCTTGGTAAGTGTAACACGGAAAGGCATTGGAATATAAAAAGAAGCAGGAATGTCGTGTGCTAAAATTTACACAGATATTCAGGCCTATGTAGTTTTTTTTTTCCGCTTCGACCCGATCCCGGCTCAAGTGGCTTCGCGATCACTCATCGGATACACCACAGTCGGTAGGACTCCACTGAAGGAGTGACCAGCACGACGCAGAGACCTGAGAACACACAACAGTCAAACATCCACGCCGCCGGCGGGATTCGAACCCAAAAGGCCAGCAAGCGAGCGGCCACAGACCCACGCCTCAGACCGCTCGCCCATTGCGATTGGCATTTGAAATAAATATGTACTTAGTAATGAGGCAAAACGTATAATAATCTTGCACTAAGTTTCCATATCTACCTTTTCTGCCTCTCCATTTCACTGATTATGCTGATGGCCGGAAGCCTTCAGTAAGAGCCAACGAAAATTTTCGTGTTTGCCGAAGAACTCTTCTCGCTGTCGACCTGCGTTGAGAAGCTTATTTTGGAACCCCTGCATTTTATTATCTACCGAGCGTTCAAGCACCCCTGCATTTTATTATCTACCGAGCGTTCAAGCACCACTGCATTTTATTATCTACCGAGCGTTCAAGCACCACTGCATTTTATTATCTACCGAGCGTTCAAGCACCACTGCATTTTATTATCTAC
>Ga0123354_10008379_pt1 | contig 15708 bp, 7 predicted proteins | sample TergutLab28metaG_2_FD_97872 | JGI IMG/M metagenome (GOLD analysis project Ga0123354, IMG submission 97872) | Labiotermes labralis P4 segment gut microbial communities from Petit-Saut dam, French Guiana - Lab288 P4 | ecosystem: Host-associated > Arthropoda: Insects > Digestive system > Gut ...
AGGTTAGGTCAGGTTAGGTCAGGTTAGGTCAGGTTAGGTCAGGTTAGGTCAGGTCAGGTCAGGTCAGGTCAGGTCAGGTTAGGTTAGGTTAGGTCAGGTCAGGTTAGGTCAGGTCAGGTCAGGTCAGGTTAGGTCAGGTCAGGTCAGGTCAGGTTAGGTTAGGTTAGGTAGGGTGAGGTTAGGTTAGATCAGGTCAGGTTAGGTTAGGTTAGGTTAGGTTAGGTTATGTTAGGTTAGGTTAGGTTAGGTTAGGTTAGGTTAAGTGGAAATTGTGGGCAGGAAAGGAAGCGCGAGCTTAACTTCGTAACTCAATCAAGGTAAGTGTTTCTGATTGTACGTTGATGCCAGCAGTTACAATAAGATACAAGCCTTAAAACTGTAACTGAACTAATAGAAATAAAAAATGCACAGTGCGTCGTTCACAATTCAATCTTTATAATTAAGTTTTACATAATTTGAGCCACTTACAACACGAATTGAAAGGAACCCTTCTTTCTAATATAAGCACCGGTAAATATGAAGATATTATATTGAAAATTTCACATGTTCATTGCACAAGAGTATTACTCCTCAGGATGTTTTGAACTTATAACACCGTGACGACCGAAAATATGGCCGAAACATGCAGTACAAATTGAAACGTAGTTACAAAGACTGAGTTGTGAACGACGAGCTGAAGGTTATTTTCTTTGTACACGAAATCACAACGAAGTGTGTGAACTTAAGTTTGGAACTGACATCATTATATGTCTCTAATGCTCATACTAAAACGTACTGCTAACCAGAAGTTAGAGGGGATGTCAGATTAAATAATCGCACTAAGAAGATAATTAGATATAAATGGAATGATTGTGTGAAAGAGGAGTAGAGCCATAAGGTCAGAGACGCGACAGATATTTCACAATTTTTAATGACGAGAAAAGCAGTCAGAATAAAAAATACAAGGAAAAGAAGCGGAATTGTTCGCCATCGGTTCGATGAGGAATTCAAGACACAAAACCTCTAAACAGGGAGGCCTTATGAACATTCAGAACAAGGAATGATGAAATAGCAGAGGGAATTACTGGCATAGTAGGAAGAAATATAAAAAGCTGGTTGGAAGGTAGAGGAGTGGCTAGCAGAATACAGAAACCGAGAGGACAAATCCACGAGTAAGGCAAAATGATGTCAGGAAAACTTTCAGGAATCATTAAAAACACAGTAAAGGAAACGAGATACGTTAGAACAACACGAGACCAAAGTCCTGGTAAGCTTCTTTCACGGACTGTTGGACAGCGACATGGAGGGGGAAACGATATGAGAATATCAAATATGGGACCACCGTGTATTGATGAATTACACATAAACTTTAAGAAAGAGATAACTTAGGAAAACCGAAAAATGTGAAGACTAACAATTCCACTGAGTCTGATGGCCTAACAGTCCGACATGAAAGATATTTAGTGCTACTGAGGAAGCAATTAAACTTTATTGAGAATTATTTAATTCTATTAGACAGTGAAGAGAATTTAAGAAAAATCTGAATTTCGCTGTTGTTTGCCCAAGTTATGAAGGTAAAGGTAAATGGGAGATTTCAGTAATTATAGGAGAATTATGTTTTTGTCGATTTTGAACCAGATTTTTCCATTATCCTGGCTGGGTTACGATAAAGTAGGATTCCACATTAATTTCAACTACAGAATAGACAATCTGAAAGTTAGGCCAGAAATAAAAAAGAGACGCTGAACAGTACTGGATTCGGATTCATTTGGAGTAACTGCCAGCAGAGAAATGGAAAGGCAATATGAAACGTCATCAGCGATATTCAAAATGAGTGCGCCTGAGCGCGTACAAGGGCTAAAGTTTCACCACTTCTTGCACTCTGAATAAAATCTGCATACGGCAGATAGGATAACAAATATAGTACCATATAAATTCGAAAAGTGTGGTAACATGGTTTATATCTGAAATTTGGAAGGCGAAAATTCTAATGGCTGAGACTCTTAGGGCTTCTTCATCGCTACCTATGCGCGTTCGTCCTGTCTTCCTTGTATCATCTGCATTTGTGTTAGTTTTGGGAACAGGAAGTGGCTGCCAAACAATTAGAAGCTCGAGTTTAAGAAAGTGGTTCGATGAACCTAAGTCACAAAATTAAGCTATATAGTAAAATTTCTGCGTACGTAATACTTAGGCGGAAATGCCACACAAGGAAAATTCAAGAGACAGAGAGAGAAGTTTATTGCTGTAAACGTCATTAAATCCAGTTATTAAAAAAAAAGTATCTGACTTCGGATAGTGACCAATTTTATAGAATCTGTGTACAACAAATACCTAGTGCCAGTCGACACAGAACCTAGTACTTCGCAATTTGTAATGATATACAGGATCATCGAAAAAGATTGACGGGGTTCGAAACCGCTATAACGTAAAATGTACTTGACGGATTTACACGTTTGGCGTCTTAAAATGTTCAGAAAAGATTAAAGTTTTAGACTTGCCTTAGTACATTTCAATATGTGCAGAGTTTGTAGCTCTGGAGATGTCCAAAATAAATTCTATCTCCAGCCACGTTTTCTGAATCATGTCTTGTGTTACAGTTTCAATGGCTGATGTGATATTTTCTTGCAGGTGCTGGATATTCCTTATCTTCTCAGCATACACAATGTTCTTAATGTACTCCCACAGGAAAAAATCAAGTGGAGAGAGATCTGGGCTTCGAAGTGGCCAGGGTATTGTTCCACCCCTTCCAATCCAGGCATCAGGGAATCTCTCGTTTAAAACGTCAGTCATAAAGCAACTGAAATGGGGAGGAGCTCCGTCTTGAATACAAATAACCCTACTTACAATTTCTTGTTCGAAAGTTTAAATCTGTGGAAACACGTAAATCCGTCTAGTACTTTTTAAGTTATAGCGGTTTCAAATCCCGTCCATCTTTTTAGATGGCCCTGTATTTGTGACAAGTAATAAACTGTTATTCGAAACATCAGGTAGCTCATGCGTCACAGGCCAAATGTTTCAAAATATTTTGTTACAAAAAAGTCAGCTACTTAACGTAGTGTTGAGTTCATAACGTTAAAATTTGCAAAATTTGTAATCCCTCATTTGACCACATCAAACATTCTTGATTTCTTTAACTGTACAAAGTAATAATTATAAAGTTAGTAATTACAAATTGTGTTACTTTTAAAGTTTTAAGAAAATAATTTAGTGATTTCGGACATACTGTACGTGCTCACACTCTTCGGACAGAAGTCACTTTTCGACTTCCCTAAACAAGACAAAAAATATCTTAAACAATAATAAGCAAATTACAAAGCACCACAGAAAATCTCCTAAGTAAAAAACATCCTTTTGGATGGAAAAAAATATTCTGATACTTCTGTAAGTGTCTGTGCTATTTAACCTTTTGGCGCCGGAATTATTTTTTTAATTTTAGCACATTCTGTATATAAAATGTGAATAATACAGAACCAAATACGTTAGAATTACGCAACAAACTGCATTTTGAAGAGAAAAAACGGAGAGTATAAACACAATGTTTAAAATATTCGGTACCTATATTTGTTGAATAAAAATATAAAATGCAACTTTAGAGGTTAGCGGTGCGGTACGACCACTATAGTTGACATTAGGCGTCAAAAGGTTAATAATAGCAAAAACAAAGTTCCTACCACGCAGAATCGTGGAAGCAATTTACAACGAACAAGGATGAGCTCTGTATAGCAATGTGACAACGCTGTTTTCCTCCGGTGGCATTTATGTTCTCCCGCAGGGCCACGTCTCACACGACCAAATGTTCATTTAACTTCCTAACGCTGTAATGTCAAAACATTATTATATCATAAACTTAGAAGAAGAGCGGCGTAATGGAAACGAAACTGTTCTGTTGTGTTTACTAACCTGAAGTTTACATTAAAAAGTGTGAGCTGAAGAGGAAGAGTATAATAGATTAATCTGTGTGTGTGTGGTTTTGCAGGAAACTCAAAACTAGTGCATGTTTATGAGGTCTAGATCATCCGTTTGCATGTCTGATTTATTTTCTTAACTAATTGAACGCATTTCTCTTATATTGTGTGTGCAGACCACATGAAATATTTTACGTTATATGAAATTTAAATTGTGTTATTTTCCTACAAATTGTTTATTATTGAATATATATATATATATATATATATATATATATATCGGTTCCTTCTATGTGGTGAATATTCACGGATCATACGTCGTAGTTAGTTTTCTAGATAGATTTGTATCGGCAATTAATGGCCAACATTGACAATAGGTTAATGTGAAAAGTTATAAAAATAAAATTTTTAAAATGTACATTCAAGCGAAGTGCATAATTTTCCCCTTATTTGCTACAAAATCATTTTAAACTTTCATCTCTTATTAGCTTGTTGAACAACGTTACTTAAATTGCTAAGGTTATTAATACTAAGCGATAAAATTTGGTTTGATTACACGATTAGTTCAAAACGAAGTACTAAAAAAAAAACCGGCGAAGGAGCATTTTTTACATAAATCAGAATTTCGACATATTCCGGAATTTTGCAACATTCTGGAATTTGGACACATCGCAGAATTAGGACATATCTCACAATTTGCTTGCAGAATCACACTTTCTACCAGTTAATCTCAAAGGTATCCTTATTTTACTGGTACCGACACACGACCGCCAACCTTCCTATAATTAGCCGTATTATTCAGATATATTATACCTGTTATCCTCCTTTCACTTTTATTTTATTTTAATGTTCTCTCTCAACTACATGTATCTCAACTTCAGGTCTTCGAAGTAATCTCGAATCCTTTCTCCCTACTGCATTTTTCTACATGTCTCGCCCATCTCTTTCCACCCCCCACACCATCAAAACAACATAAAATAAAGAGTAAAAATATGAAATTCTGTACTGTCTCAAGCAACGTCCTTGTCCTTGGAAACTAATAATTTTTCAGCACTGTTTTCTCAACCACCCTATAGCTTTACTTTGAAACAATTAATTTTAAACTGTAAACTAAATTTAATCACTAAAATAACCGCACAATCATAGCGTGGTTTAAAATGTAATAGTGTTTTAATTATAAGACAACTTGCTTTATATTTGGGTCACAAACACCACAATCATGGCAACAATTTGGAACAAAACAAAGGCTATTACCACTTATATACATTAGGCCTAATATGAGTAACAATAACTTCGTTTCTTATTATATTTCTGAATCTGCACAGAAAATATTTCCACTGACCAAGTGTCACCAGACAGCTGATTTATAAAGCAGTTATCGGGCGTCCTATCATACCTCCTCCGTGTCTTATATTCAGTAACAATTGGCAGAGGAGAGAAATCATTGAGAATCCATCAATGTGTCCTTTCGACCCATAACAAAAAGTAACGAACAGTAGGAAAAGGAAGACACGGGGTTGGGGTTGAAAGATTGTGTACCTAAAGACTACAGAGAAAGAAGTGAAGTGTGATGGAGATACGGTGTAGAGGGTGAAGGCCCATTGCTTCCGGAATCCGCAACATTCACCTTGTAAACCCGAACAATCAATCACACCGAACGTTCACAATTTCACTTTAGAGAAAGTCTGTTGTTCCATGTCCGCTCTGGAATTCGAACCCATGATCAATAAAACTGACTCATCCTCTTGTCTTCCTATAAGCTACATGCAGGCTAAGAATGTGGGTTGCGGAAAAGTTAATACATGTGAATGGACTAGATTAGTCGCGTTGTGCACTTTTAAATGTACATGTAGAAGGTAGAACGTGGTATTTGGGAATAGGATGTTGAGGAGAATATTTGGACCTAAGAGGGACGAGGTAAGAGAAGAGTGGAAAAACTACATAATGAGGAGTTTAATGATCTGTACTCCTTACCAAATTTTGTTCGGGTGATCATATCGATAAGAATGAGATGGGTGGGGCCTGTAGCACGTATTGGGAGAAAACAGGTATTCACAGGGTTTTGATAGGAAAACCTGAGGGAAGGAGTCCACTTGGCAAACCCAGGTCTAGATGGGAGGATAATATTACGTGAGATCTTCAGGAATTTGGATGTGGGGGCATGGATTGGATCGAGCTGGCTCAGGATAGGAACAGGTGGCGGACACTTGTGAATAAAGTAATGAAACTTCGGGTTCCATAAAAGAATTTGACCATCTGAGGACCAGCTAGCTTCTTAAGAAGGACTCTGCTTCATGGACTGAGTAAGTAATTAGTAAGTAAATAAGTGAGTGAGTGAGTAAGAGGCTGAAATGTGTGACGTTTAAAAATTAAAACTTTGTGTAACATAAAAATTGGCACCGAAACTTGGAATTTACGTCTGCCGTATTTTAAAGGATTTTATACTTCATTTATCATCCCATTTTAGGCGCGCTCGCATTCCCACGGAACGCACAATAAAACTGTTCAGTCCATCGTCTCTGATGTACTCACGTAAGGAGCGGATATTCACCGCATGACTAACGACTTCATTGGCTGTCGATATAGGGCTATTTTAACTACTACTGCACAGGTAAATGAATAGATGTTTCTTTGCGCATCTGCAGCGTAAATCTTTGACTATGGCTCTGAATGAATGTTGTCTCGAATAAACTTTTTAATGGGCCGAAACATGCAGCCAACCGCCCTCAATACAGATTTGGCATACTCTGTATTAGAAGGCCCATTCTTTCCTAATAATACTTATCTCAAACACAACGCGATGAAGAACGTCAAAGTTTGTAGTTAGGAAAGAAGCACACAATTAAGGTTCACAAATATTTTCCAAAAAATCTTTTACTTTCGTAGAAAATTTGAGTTTTTATTACACTTCCAGCTCACGGTGTATTGAATTTCAAAAGAAGCGCTGTGCCTCGAATGAAACAATAGAAAAGCTTATCCAAAGTCTGTTTCATCGTTTACTATAGCGTTATATAGGTCTACAATAACAAACAAACAAACCAACAAGTCATGTAAGACGTTACTTTCCTTGCTTACACACCAATACTGATTGTCCACTGAAGTTACAAGTTATCGTCCATGTGAATAAGCATCAGTTAACATTAACCTTTTGGCGTCGGAATTATTTTTTTAATTTTAGCACACCCTGTATATAAAATGTGAATAACACAGGGACCAAATACGTTAGAATTATGAAACAAACTGCATTTTGAAGAGAAAAAAACGGTGATTATATACCATGTTTAAAATATTCAGTATCTATATTTGTTGAATAAATATATAAAATGCAACTTTAGAGGTTAGCAGTGCGGTACTTCAACTATAGTTAACATTAGGCGTCAAAAGGTTAAACAACTTCATACCCCTTTAATGTTTGTTACTTTTGGAAAAATGTGTCATCGTGGTAAGATAAGCCAATTTCATTTTCTGAAAGTGTACCAGAATGACGTGATTTTTGTTGAGACGCAGACGATCTTAAATTCGTCTTAATTTGTTTATATCTGGAAGCCCCTCTCTCGCCACCAATGACGGAAACTGACATGACTAAAAATAATTAGACAAACCCATACACTATTGTACAGTTCTTCCGTTTTTAATTTCTTAACTAAATTTAAAAGTTTGTAAGATTTTTCACAAAACTCGAAACGGTATTAATTCATCATATACAACAAATCAACAGATATATCGATATTATCATTGAAGCCAAATCAAAATATCAACAGTGCTCTCTAAGCCCTTATTTTGTTGGGGTAATTGATTACTCTTCTACAGGAAACCTCAAGTTTCCAAATTTGTGTGTGCCGATGCAATACATTATGACCCATGGTTATAAATACACTACATACGCGCATAACTACCAAAGATCACGTCGGACTCACAGTCGTTATTTCGTATTATCCAGTGTGTAATGAAACAGTATTCTGCAAGCGTTTGCCAGCACATTTTCGAACGTGCTGTACCAGCAACGTGTGGCAAATATGCTTGACGAGTGCAGACACACGTGTTTCTAACAGCAGCAAATAAAAGAAGACATGAGTAAAAGAAGGGTTAAGTACAGTAAAATTTACGTCGTCCAGTAAAAATCACAAAAGTCCCTTTGACCCAGAAGTGAATAATTTGGATTTAAAAAAAGCCAGATTACAGACAAGCGCAGACCATATCATAGTCGGCGCTTTGGCTTCCATTACTTTATATAAGTATATTAACTCTCCCTTATATATAGTGTGTATGTACATTACGTATACATAAGCGTAAAAAGGGCCTGTTTCAGGATCACAAAATCAAAATTTAATTACATAACTAGCCGTGTCATACTGCACAAAAAAATTCTTGCATAATATAAATACATTTTGGGTAAATAGCGAGCTATCGCAGTGAATGGTGTGCAGCGACTGTTTGCCAAACTGCAGCCCGAAGTTCCAAGGCACACGGCACACCCCACATCATGTTGAACATACAGGATGATAGCGGAAGTTTGTGGACCAATAGAGTCGAACGGTTTGTCAGAAGTGGAATGCACTACAGCACTGTAACCAATTCACCCACACTTACGCTATATTGCTCTAACCAGAACGATACTGTATCCTTTACACGTGAACCTATCACTTGCCTATCGGTAGCTTCTCTTATTCTCTGAAAATGCAACTCGATTTCTTCATTCGTAATGTCTTCACAGAACTCGCTTCTGATCAGCAAGTTTGTCTTTGATAGTCTGCATGTTGCAAGTGGGCGCAGTGCATCTAGTTGCACCTCAAAGGGCTGAGGGCCTGGGGCTCAACGTTGTGTTGAGGACATGATGCAGTTCAGCCAGACTAATTACGCCAAAACAGTAGTCACGATGCGATCAGTGTGAGATGCCTGTACTTGGTTTTACGAGATACTGTTCTTAGTGCTCTGAAAAATCTCCGTATTGACACACACGCATGTCAGTAGTAACAGCACGATACCTTTCCATTCACGGATTTATTGGCCAAACAGTCCTTCTGAGCACACTGTTCTGCCAGGAACAACACGATAAAGATAGGCGCTGGACAAAAGAGCCTTTAAAACCTTGTAGAAAGACGCAAAAACGTGCAATTTGAGAGCAACATATTGGGAAAGAGGTCGATTGTTAAACAAATTAAGTTCATGGCAAAATTCTTAATAAAAACATAAGTTTTGCTAGTTATCAGCCCCTCTCTTCCCCCAGCCGCACTGCTCGATCTCCCCTAACTCCGGGTCTGCACACATAGGAAGTACTCAATGAATTTTTGTCTGTGAATCTGAAGGGAAGGCGCCATCCGAGGGGTTATGTTCAAGCGAAGTTTCAGAACGTATAGACTAGACCAGCGGTCCCCAAGTGAGCCGCAGATCAGTGACCGGTTTACCGGAGTTCCATGGATACAGTTCTGTAACGCATAATTTGAAGTTTATTTGTATGAAATGAAGGGATAATATTGTATTAAAAACAATCGAGAAACTTCATAAATTTTGGATGTGTTTATTTCTTATGGTCGTCAGAATATATAATTAAGAAACACCGTGGACACACGAAGCGAGCAATAATCAGTTTCGTTTCTTAATTTTAATAAGTTTCATCGCTATTGTGGTTTAGGTAACATGAATCACAGGACTTTCGGTCGCACAACGTTTTCAGCTGAACAACATGTTTCGGCCCAAAAAGCCGTCAAGGTGTTGGCAAGAAGATTAAATACACAGTTTGAATGGAAACTGAGATCTCAGCTACTTACGTTGATGTATATTATATGCAAGGGAGTAGATTTGAGTAATTTTTTTTACTTTGGTGAGGGCTAAATTTGGAAGTATCGAAAAAAAAATTTGTGTTTCAAGTTAAAAATTCAAGAGGCTGAGGTCCACAAATGACTTAAATGCCAGAAGAAAAAGGAAAAGAAGAAAGTTGAAAATTAATATTAGAAGTGAAAAATTCAGAAGGCTTTTCTTGTGAAGTGTTCTATCATGAAGTTGCTAATCTGCCGATGAATGGGACGTAAATGGATATACAGCTACTTTAAACTTTAGACGCCTAATGTCAACTATATTGGTCGTACCGCACCGCTAACCTCTAAAGTTCCATTTTATATATTTATTCAACAAATATAGGTACTGAATATTTTAAACATGGTATATACTGTCCGTTTTCTTCTCTTCAAAATGCCGTTTGTTTCATAATTCTAACGTATTTGGTTCTTGTATTTTTCACATTTTATATACAGGGTGTGCTAAAATTAAAAAAATAATTCCGGCGCCAAAAGGTTAATTAAGGTCACATCTTGATATACATTGTTACGCATTCTACTAATATGTATTTGTAGCTACCAACCTAAAATAATTTCTGTGATATAAATTAGTAATTTTGGGTAACTATCATCCGGGCACTGTGTGAGCGAAGATTTGAGGATCCATGCTTATTTTTCGCACTAAAAATGGTCAACGAGCAAAGACGTTCGGGAAACAATGGACTAGAAATAGAATCCAGTTACAATATTTAGTACTCACGATTCTACAATTTCGGACTCATTCAAAGTTTAAAACTCCGTGACCAGCTTTGCCAATGTCCAGTCTCAGGAAACGGTTCTTAAAGTTCAATCCGTTTCGCACACAATACTGCGCATTATTTAAACAACCAGCTCCGGATCTCAGTGTTTCCATTATATGCTGCTCCTTACAAGATTAGTCCCAACTTTCGGTCCTTTTTTAACGTAAAAATAAATCTTAAGAAGACACACAATTTCAGAATCCTACTGTTCTAAAAAAAATGTAACTTTAGACAGAGAAACTAAAACATCAGTTTTTACTTTATGTGCCATATCCGAGTTACTCTCTTTGGAACGGACGTGGACAAAAATCTCTGACTTACAGTCCGTTCCCGTCTCATGAGAAATTATTCCAGCTGCCTTTCACTCGAGTTATCGTCAGTAAGTGTGAAAGACGACAACAAATGCTAGAGACTCTCTAGCAACTGCCTAGAAAGTCTCAAATGTGCTCTCCGTTACGTCATCAGACTCGGGTTGAAAGCGTGGCGTGAAGATTACTTTGAAACTAACAAGAAGGGAAAAACGTTTTATAGGGAATTACTTTTAGGTAGAAAGCCACAAAAATAATTACCCTTACTGAATTTCCTACAGTTTATTACTTCTATGTTCTTTTACATTCCGGCTGACATTCAATGCCAGCTTAGTGGATGCTGGAAAGATAATTTAAGTTCACAGCATATTTTAACTTCTATCAGCTAAAGACGTTTCGCCACCTGAGCACTCCGTAACAGCGGACAGGCCTGGTGTTCATATTCTTGTTTCCATATGTGTGTACTGGTTTGTAACTTTCACTGATGCTGGATCAAAGATTGAAGTTCCTTAGCGTCAACTGTTTAATTTTCAATACTAAGAATAAGATGTTTCAAAATATTATTTCGTCATCAACTTTAAAGTTCTGAGGAAAACAATAGGCGATGCTGCATAGTTAGAGCTACTGATTGCTTTGTTAAATAGGAAATAAGTAAACAGACTTCCACTTAACCATTAGATGCCTAATGTTAACTATAGTGGTCGTACCGCACCGCTAACCTTTAATTTTCATTTCATATATTTATTCAACAAATATAGGTACTGAATATTTTAAACATGGTATATACTCTCCGTTTTTCTCCTCAAAATGCAGGTTGTTTCATAATTCTAACGTATTTGGTTCCTGTATTATTCACATTTTATATACAGGGTGTGCTAAAATAAAAAAAATAATTCCGGCGCCAAAAGGTTAATAAGTCAACAAGGTATCCCATTCGTAGCAAACAGCTAAACACACACATACAGGAGACACATTCCACAGGTGACAGGACGCCGAGGCGTATAAATTCTTTACAGTGGTGCCTAATATTTGTGGGACAGCCGTATTGGACTGGCTTCATATCAGCATTACAAAGTCTAGAATTTGAAGGGGCCCCTATTTTTTCTGAAAAATTTGTACTCCCATGTACACTGCATGTACAGTGTTTAGTTCTCTTCAACGGAATAAATCTCCCCCTTTTTTTGCATGACAAAAGTGAGGATAGAATACACAATATAATCTTCTTGCAACTCATAAACCAGAGTGGTAGGTGCATATTCCAACTTCCTTCAAAACCAAAATATATGCATTTTGTGCACACAGTTATTTGGGTATTTAACGCTAGTCTTGGAATATACAGCCATCATTTTCGTAAGAAACAGATAAAAATATACTGCAAGTCATTGTAACGATAACAATGGATATTAGCCTTTTGACGCCTAATGTCAACTACATTGGTCGTACCGCACCGCTAACCTCTAAAGTTGCATTTTATATATTTATTCAACAAATATAAGTACTGAATATTTTAAACATGGTATATACTGTCCGTTTTTTCTCTTCAAATTGCAGGGTTTTTTTTTCATAATTCTAACGTATTTGGTTCCTGTATTATTCACATTTTATATACAGAATGTGCTAAAATTAAAAAAATAATTCCGGCGCCAAAAGGTTAAACTTAATTTTTAATGTTATTTACATGAATTTCATGATTATAGCAGCACAAAAGTGCCAAACTCTAAAAAGAGAAACAGCATTTACTTTTTACTGAAATTGAGTTAGTGCCCTGCAATTTAGAAATGGCACATATCTGCCGCCAGAGAACGAGAAAGAACGCCACATTTCTCTGGTCCTAGTGTTCCTGCGCGCTCTGTGGACAGATCGCACTCGGACATTCCCTACTCATGTCCGACCTGTCGTCTAATTCAGACAAAATGTTCTGAAGTAACTCAACAGGACCAAATAAATCTAACTAGTATGGACTTTGGATTCAGCTAGGATTAGATCTGCAGAGAATAAACACGGAAGTACAATGGAAAGTGCTTTGGAAAACGTCTGATTGGTAAACCGAATTAGCAATGAAATATTGATACAGCTGTGAGAGTATAAAGCCGATAGAAGCATTTCAGACTCGTGGCCAAAAGTGCGTTTGATATTGGCGCTGTAGAATATTCTTGTTTTTTTATTAAAATATTAATTTATTATTATTATTGATATTACTGGCTACGGATACTATCAGCACCCTTGCAGAACGTACGTGTATAAGTTACCTTTTCCAAATGGCATACATTCCTTCAAGGCTTTTCTGAGAAACATGACAAATTCATTCTCACTTTTTTGCATTTTCGATGTTATCAAAGGAGTGTGTTTTGTTATGTGTTACTTTTGTTTTAGCGCTATCATTTTACACCTCACATTTGAAGCGCACAAGACAACAGCTGGCTCTCTATGATATTCCAATGAGTATCTTACATATGACCCGTTATTATTTTAAAAATCCCCGAACACATTACCATCTAGCTTACTCCTGCAAATTTGTATACTGATAGCAAATGAACACCTTTGATCAACACACATTTGATACACTGGCCTTTCCGCTTTGCTGTATCAAATATATAGTACTTTCATATTTCTAGTCTGGTTGTGTTACTCGCCAGATGTTACTGGATTGTATTATACGATCCGAGTGTGAGTAAGACACGTGGCGCGAATAGGACTGAGGAGGAATGCATGAAGGCTTTGGTGAGAAATTCCGAAGGAAGGGGACAGATGTGAAGATCCAGGTACATACGGCAGCATACTAGTAAGATGCACGAGGTACTACCCAAAAGTTTCCGAATTTGGAATGCCGCGAGAAAACCGCTAGTAATATACTTGTGCGCCATTAAGAATCGCGAGTTCTACCCTTTGTGAATTATTCTGTCAAGCGGTGCTCTGCTGTGAGGATGTGTATGTTTTTTCTGTGCATTCCTGTGACGTCGTGTTGGTTCCGTCCGGTTATCGTACCGATCTGCTCAAATGACTGATGTGGAGGAGCAACGGATTTGAATCGAATTCTGTTTCAAACTCGGCAAAACGACTTCGGAAACGCACAGAATGTTTAAAGAAGAATTTGGTCATAACGCCCAAGGCAAAACGCAAGCCTACGAATGGTTTAAGTGTTTCAAGAACTGACGGGTGTCATTCGATGATGAAGAGCGTTCTTGGCAACCTTCGACCGGAACCACGACCGAAAATGTGGCAAAAGTTTGGTACTGAAGTCATCGTGCATAAGGAATTTGTTCCACCAGGACAGACGGTGAATGGTAAATTCTATTTCGAAGTTCTGAGGCAATTGAGGTAAAAACTTCCGACGCAATCTTCCAGAGATTTGGCGCAACAACTCCTGGGCCAGCATCGTGACGAAGTTCCGGCTCACGCGTCGCTCGTTGTGCGACAGTTTTGGGCTTCTACGAATACGACAGTTATCCACCGCCCTCTCTACTCACCTTACCCCGTTCTCTGTCATTTTTTCCTATTCCCTAAGATGAAATTTAAGCTCAAGGGGCGACGTTCTTACAGCATTATAGAGTGCCAGACCGTATCGCAGAACGTGATAAATACGCTGAAGCGAAATGACTTCCAGAAGTGCTTCCGATCATGGAAATCCCGCTGGAGTCGCTGTATCGATGTCAAAGGGGACGATTTCGAAGGGGGTGGGGGGGAATTGAAATTTCGATAAATGTTGAAGCTACGACAGAGGAATTTCGGGAACTTTTGGGTAGCACTTCGTACCTCGTGAGGTGTGGACTGAATTCTCGTACCTCGTGAGGTGTGGACTGAATTCTCGTACCTCGTGAGGTGTGGACTGAATTCTCGTACCTCGTGAGGTGTGGACTGAATTCTCGTACCTCGTGAGGTGTGGACTGAATTCAACTAGCTCAAGACAGGGACCAGTGGTGGCCCGCTGTTCACACGGTAATGAACGCTCAGGCAAGATTGAATGCGGGAAATGTCTGGTCTAAATGAGGAACTATTAGTCTCCGAAGAAGGATTCTGCTCTGTGGAGCCTTTATATTCTATAATTTCTTCTTTACCGGCTTTTCGTAACAGACGTTATTTCCAACTGATGCACATATCATTATTTATATCATTATTCGTTACACAACATATAAAACAGTTATATTATTACAACTGGTTACATTCGGCTACATGTTTCCGCCGTTACCCGGCCATCATCAGGCCAACAAATAATAGTGTTAATTAAGACGCATTCATTGGCTTTTTCTAATGGGATCCCATTGGAAAAAGCTAATGAATGTACCTTAATTAACACTATTCATTGTTGACCTGATGATGGCCGGGTAACGGCGGAAACATGTAGCCGAATGTAACCAGTTGTAATAATACAACTGTTTTATATGTTGTGTAACGACGACATAATAAAATAAATAGTTATATGTACACAAAAGAACATTCACATATCGCCCATATTAGTCTTTAACAGCTTCCGATTTATAATTGTAGGTTATCAGGTTTTCACGCAGAGTATTGTTTATAAGACGGCCCTCCTGGTTATTGCATCGTGTTGAAACACATGTTCATTACGACATTTCGGAGACGAGTGCAGCCTTCACCATCAGGGTGACTGGATTCGATTCCGGTGTACAAAGAAATTACTAATCGAAGGAAATGCGGACTTTATGGGTAGCTTTGTAAGTGCTGTGAACGAACAGAAACAAGAGAACGGTGGAGAGGCATATCTCGTATTTAGTGACTTCATTATCAAACAAGGTACTTCTGCCACCAACCAGAAGGGGTGACATGTCCCTCCGTAACGCCAGAACTAACTGTAATCAACAACAAACTCCGTGGCCTTAGTCCGCACGCGAACTATACTGACAGAGCGGCCGCCGCCGGTCGGCGAAGTTAGTGCCAACTTTTGCGGATAGAGGGGTGTCACGTGGTCAGCGCAACGGGTCCC
>Ga0123354_10008380_pt1 | contig 15705 bp, 10 predicted proteins | sample TergutLab28metaG_2_FD_97872 | JGI IMG/M metagenome (GOLD analysis project Ga0123354, IMG submission 97872) | Labiotermes labralis P4 segment gut microbial communities from Petit-Saut dam, French Guiana - Lab288 P4 | ecosystem: Host-associated > Arthropoda: Insects > Digestive system > Gut ...
TCGCCTGCAAACTAAACACGTTTAGAAAGAGGGTTAAGAATGTAGTTACAAGCAAGGGAATTCAAGTGGGGATTGAGTGTAAATAAGTGAAGTGATGTGGAGTGAAATGACGTCATTTATGTGAAGTGTTTTTCTTTTGAAGTGAAGTGAAGTGAAGTGAATTACGTTGAAGTTCTTGGGGACAAAAGTACCATGCACATTAGGGTGACCTTATACTGAGGGTACTTGATTGTATTGTGACTATTTTATTTGATGTGTATCTTTTACTATGGTTGTTTAAACTTGTTTTGTAATATGTGGGCTTGTGTATGTGTGGATTTATGTAATGTGTGGGTGTGTGTGTGTGTATGGGTTTTCTAATGTGTGGGTGTTCTGAAAAACGTGTGGGTGTTTTGGTAATATGTGTACTTGTATTTACTGTGTTTTGTATTGTTTGTACTGTATTTTTGTGTTGTTTCTTTTATGTGTATTTGTTCTTATTTGTTACAAGTGTAAGGACTACTGCCACAGAGTGAAAACTCAATTACAGTAAATAATAATAATAATAATTTAAAACTTAGAGTCTAAGTGAAAACACTTTTCTATCGAATGTTCCCCGATTTCCAAAAGAGAACTGGTTTTTGAGGGCTTCCCAGGAATCGCCCTTTGTCCTGGTAGGAGCAACGTGTAAATGAAGATGAGTGTGGAGCATTGGTGGACTGAGGATTAACCTGAATTATATATAAAATTCAAGTCCGTACCGCGCAGTAACCTCACTCCGTCTCTGCTATACAAACCAGTCAGTTAATGCTGTATAGGGAAATAATCGCTGTTTGTTCTCAGATCCACACAAAACACATAAATACACTGTGTGGGCAGAACGTAGAATTTTTTAGCGATAAACCTGGCGCTACTTGTAGTTATCGCAGGGATTTAGAGCGACAAACTAAATTCGTCGATATCGATACGTTTCGTCGGTAAGCTCCTGAATTTATGTTGGCTGTTGTGACGATTTTTACTTTTCACGATTTTCCCTTCCCCCTAATTATTTATCTGTTGACAGCAGCGAAAGGAGTAATGACGATCCTTTATTTGCAAGAAACAAAACAGTTTTACTGTGCCTGTATGCATCGTGTTTATCCAGGTGGCTTGGCCATTTTGTTCAAGCCACCTGCCACTAGCTTACGTGGTGTGTGTTGATCGTTCCATTTGTGATACAGACGTCGTATCGGAAAGTCTCGGCTCACAGACACAAAAGTGTATCCTTATGACTTAAGCCCTGCGAGCAAACTGTGGCTGTGAATTCGTTTGTTCGTTCGGCTCGAGTTACAAGGCATGCATACGGTCAGCTGGAACAGTTTCATACGGTAAATAATATTGTGTTCTTTAACACTTTAAAGAATATGTAACGTCAGAGTCAAAGTCACGTTACAGCTGATGGTCAGTCAGTCCGGCTGGATATTGAGACCTTCCTGGGGCTCATGAACAAGTCGTGTTCTGTGTATTGAATACTACCGCCAGTCAGTCTTGGGGTGCCCTCTCTGACGAGAGTTCGGGTCTGTCCGTCGTCATGAGTCGTAATTTTTTACGGTTGTACGTATTGAAGATTAATATTAACCTGAATTACATATAAAGACCCAGTCCCTACCGCACATTAAATACTCTACTTCTCGGTTATACAAACAAGTCAGTTAATGCTGCATGGGAAAACAATCGCTTTTTACTCTCAAATCCACACAAAACACATAAATACACCGTGTGGGCAGAACGTAGAGTTGTTTAATGTTAAAATCTGGCGGTACATATAAGAAACATCGTGATTTAAAGGGTCATTCCTAAAGGCCGGTACGGCAGACGTGGAAAAGTTTCGAATTTGCGGGGTGCAACAGAGCGTCCGGATGCTGCTAGCACAATTTGTTGAATGCATGTTTCCCTCACACGGTGTATTTACATTTCTCAAGTTTGTTACAACAGTGATTATTTCCCTAAACAGCATGAACCGATTGTAACTTCGGAACAACTGAACGGGTGTAGATTAAATTTGGCCCAGGAGTCTACAGGAAAGTTGTCCAACGAAACTAATTATTGGTTGTGTGTCAGTGGAGTGTAGACCCAGCTATAAAGAATATTGTCAGTTTACTTCAAACGACTCAGCCTGCAAAATATTCGCACATGCCGAAAAGTGTAAGTGCGCGTGTTGTATTTTGTGAAATACGGAGTCTTTATTTCGCCTGGAAACTGTTGTTTGTCAGCATCTCGTCGCGAGTGAGCAATCGGCTAATTGAGATATGTTAATACGATAAGTGAACCAACAGGAAATGGCAACCGAAAGTTGTCAGATACAATCAGTACAAAGGAACTCTTTGTGCATTGTTTATCGGAGTTTACACCCAATCTTTTTTTATTCATTTACTAAATAATTCTGCGGAATTATTCTCTAGTTCTGCTAGTCGAATTGCATTCCGGCAGCAGGCACAGGACGTTGCAGTTTGAATGGGAAAACGTATTTGTCTCTAAACTAACGCGTGTGGCAGCCATGATACAAAGGTACGCACTAATTTAAAATAACTACATATTCTGTTGTATGAATGTTTTGTGCAGCAGACAGCAAACGTTTTGGTTACTGGCAAAATGAATTGCGTCACTAAACGTGGTAACCTCTTCGCCCCTCCCTCTGAACAATGTTTCATTATGATCGATTCCAAATGTGGGTGTGAAATTTGGTGCCTGTTTATAAGGAACGGTGCTGTGTAAGATATGTGGATGTGTGACAGAAGAAGTGACAGGAGATTAGAGAAAATTACAAAATGAGAAGCTTTATGATTGGTACCACTCACAGTATCGTTTTTATTACATTTTTCACTGTGCATTGTGGTATAATTGTTACAAATTATACAAACAAAATGTGCACACTTTAATGTTTTAATTTGCAGAACTGCTACATATTTGGTGCCTCACTGGCCCATCATCAGGGAGTGCAGCTCTACACAACAGTCTCCATGTTAAATGGTTTTATAAACCTTTCTTTGGCATGCTTGAACTGGTAAACCTCTTTCGCCTGTTGGGCACTGATGACTGTTTCGTACAGCTGCACTCCCTGATGATGGACCAGTGACGCCGAAACATGTAGCAGTTGTGTCAACGAATTTTTTTTAAAAAGTTGTGGCGAAAAATGAAACATTTTTTGTGTCACATTTGTGATCTGATCCACCAACCATCAGGTTTATAGTTTTTATCTGTTTACTGTTTTAGAGGTAATTAAAAAGGGAGGGGGGGACAATGCACATTGTCTTGCCTTACATACACTGCCTAATCTATTGATAATTCCAAAATCATTATGCAGTAGCTACAGGCACATTCCAGTACAGCACCTTAGATTAGGCCATGATCACAATCTTCTGCATACATTTCAGTTCCTTATTTGCCGTTAGCCAGTCATTCAACAAAATAACTTGAGATAGCCACACTAACCCTTAAGAAACATGCCATCAACAGATTCAGTTGGTACCTCACAGAGAACACAGTTTGCTTCCATTAGAAATACCATTGGAATGGACGATTAGTACTAGAAAGACCAATTAGTTATGCTGTATTGGGAAATAATTGTTGTTTAATATAAGAATTATATGGAACACAAACACACTGTGGTCAAATGTGTACTTCTTAGTGTTAAACTTGGTGATAAACATACTAACCACTCCACATTAACAGACTAAACTGGCTATAGGTAAGAAGTTTATAGAGTGTTAAGAAAAAAATTGCATTTTTTCCCAAATGTTAAAATTTAAACACAGAATGTGATATTTGATGTCATGACAGCATTGCTGCTGAAGACATGACGTGTGTTGTTGGGTGCATGGTTCCTAACAAAGTGTCAATCCCTGCAGCCTGAGTCCTCAAGACATGCAGGATTTCAAAGAATGCATGTGGAAATATACTCCAGTTTGTAGTAAACTTCCCCACCTTTGTTCTAAATGGTCTTGTCATTGCAGGTTATGGTGCTCTGAACAGTGACGGTGCTCTGCAGAGTTGTGGTGCTCTAAAAATTTACTGCATTTCATTGAGCACCACAACAATGAAGACTAAAGCCATACTTCCACCTCAGTATTACACATAGCTTAAGGTTCAGCTTCATGCTGTAGCCGCTGTACTCCTGGGAGAGCCCTCAGTACGTACCTTGTAGGTGGCTTAGTGGGCATTAGAGCCATTCTGGATGCTGTGGCAAAAAATATCTGCCTTTTTCAGGTATCGACCCAAGTCATTCAGCCTGTGGCACGATCACTTTGAGGAACTGTCATCGCTGTCAATTGCAGGCGTGAAGGAAACTGCCAACTTTGTTACTAAACATGTTTAATATTGGGATTTTCATCCAGGTAAACAAACTGCTAATTGTTAAACCTGAGGTGTCTACTGTAAACACCATAACTGAATTTGTCAATTGCAAAACAGGAGGTGTTCAATGGCCAAAATGTTGACTTGCTGCCTTTACAAAGAAAAGATTCAATTCTGCCTATTTCTTGTTATGGCTATACAGTTTGTTTTCTTGCCATAAGAGAAACAAAAACACATACAATAGCACACAAGAAGTGGACCAAATGCTGACCACAAAACCTGAAGTGAAGAAACCATCTGGGGTGTCTAGGGTTAGATGGCACAGTAACATTAACACGATTTGTAAAAGGCAGAGTATAGAGTCTGTACAACTGGCTGATGATGGGTTTCAATAACTGGTTCTTGAACATGGTAATGACCTTTTGGTTCAGTAAGAGGCAAGGCAATTTCTTAACCCGTTGTGCAACCATCAGGTTCTGAAGACAGGCTCTGCTACAGTTATTTGGTTGATCTGATCAAAAAATGCACTGACACATAAAAACCTTTTATTCAGAATTCATCTTTTTGCAACACAAGTTTGATAATTTTTGTAAACATACAGAACTTGGCACTTCATTGTTTCCAATTACGGAAGTATTCTGTGTGGTGAAGATTTATCTAGGTTGTGAAACTGCACGGTCTATTATCTGGGTATCACTGTGTGAGGGGAATGTATTGTCTCAATCTTCAGGACAGAACTGTACTATGTAGTGTTGGAACTCTTCTACAAGACCACTTGTATAATAACTCCAAAGATGGCAGTGCAGTGACTGTACATTCAGACGATCAAACATGTTACATGCAGTGACTGTACATTCAGATGACTGAACATGTTACATGCAGTGACTGTACATTCGGATGACAGAACATGTTACATGCAGTGACCATACATTCAGATGACAGAACATGTTACATACACCATTAAAATTCCCAGTAACAATTCATGAAACAGGGCACACAGTACATAGCTGGCTGTTCAGAAGGTCCTGAGACCTGCCATTTTGTGTGTGAACTGTTCTGTAGAGTCATTAATGTTATTTGACAACTATTTACAGCCACCTGCCATAAGCTCACTCACTGTATCAACACAGCCCACTTGGCTGACTGCCCATACATGCCACACTAGTGACACTAAGTGACCAGTGACAGCCGTCAGATAACAATAAGGACCTTATACATGTCCTCCCCCTACTCCATGGTTCACACTTCACATCACTCTGCAGGTTCCTTATGTATTCCACAATTAATAAATTAATTCTGATGACTCACAGCAACACCCACAGTGATCTGACTCATAACAGTGCCCACACAGCATCATGAATCAGAGCAGTACCCATGAATTGTACTGACTCACACCAGCCCCCATATGGTGTCATGACTCAGATGTACCCATAATGTACAGTGACTCACAACAGTATCCATACAGTGTCATGCCACAGCAGTATCCATAGAGCATTATGACTCAGCTGTACCCATAATGCACAGTGACTCACAGCAGTACCCATATAGTGCCATGACTCACAGCAGCACCCACTCAGCACAGTGACTTACAGTAGTGTCCATACTGTGCCATGACTATATTGCTGTTGTGATTGCTGTTGTGTCCTCTGCCTCATGCTTCATAGTTGTTATATAAAGTGTACAATCAGTGTGTGGCAGTGCTTCATCAAGTGGTTCATGCTTCACAGCTGCTTCAGGAAGTGCACAGTCAGAATATGAAACTGCTTCATCAACTGGCTCATGTTTAATCATAACCTCAAGAAAGGGTTTAACCTGTTTAAAGAAAACATAATTATTTTCAGCAGTGTGGTATAACATGGCATAACCTTTTACTTAATATATGCCATGGTCACCATAATTACTGGCAAGAGTATGGAGAAAATTTTGTAACATGACAAGAAAGGGCTCTCTTAGGTCCACAATAGCAGACAGGAAACAGTAAAGTTAAATGTTCAGCCTACTTGCTGTCCTAAAAAGAAAAGAAGCAGTCTTGTTAGGTGGTGCTGTATCCTTGTAAGGCCCTGCAATTTCAGCATTTGAACCAACTCGTCGATGTTCACAGAACCTGCAGGAAATTCCAACACCATAATTTTTAATTTTGTAACATTGTGCAGTGGGAGTGATGTTGTCACCACATACTTTCAGATCCTGAAATGATGTATGGTAATATTTTTGTAGCATGTGAAAGAAGATGCCAGCTGTGTGAAAATAAATTGTCTGTAGCTTCTGCTTTGATGAAATACTACAGCTATTTGTGTGCAATTTTATCATGAAGAAGGAGCATACACATACCTCCATATTATATATGGAATGTGTTTATATGATAATCTTAGAAACATAGGGATGATACAGAACTCTAAGGTTATGTTTCACATTTAAGTGGTACAGAAACTGCACTAAAGTAAGAATTGTTTCACCAACATAAAATCAGCCAGTAACATAAGCATATGAAGGACCAGAAATCTATGGAACAGGAAAGCAGGCTCTGAGTTCTGCCTGTAAGGTCATTATATAGGGACAGATGGCTATAGTAATTCTTAAACTTTTGATGTTTCAAGTAGACTATACATACACACACACACACACTGTTTTATATTTAGAAGAGATTACAATTAGAGCATTTTTTTAATTACACATGCTGTCTGTGTTTCCAATTCCAGCATTAGTCACATGTTAGTGACACACAAACATTTTTGTGTATATTTCTGCATTCCCTGTTGTAGGTACATGTATGCCCTTAATTATGTATCTTTTTACAGAAACACATTTTGCTCCTTAGCATGTTATTCAAAACATTATCATATACCTTTGTGGCTTGTGATGGAATCTCAATTTCTTCAGTGTCTTTTTGTTTACATGAATTATGCTTTCCTCTCCTTTACGTGTGGTTCACTGTTCTGAAACAAAACAAACTCACTTTTAACAGGCTATACAGGAACCCTAAAAGTGAATATCACTGCAGGCTGTTTGGGGTACCAATGATACCCGACTGCAGCTATAATAGTCCTGTTACCTGATAAAATTAATATATATTGGATTCTGACTTAAGTGGTTCTCTGACTTAATTTTTTATTCCAAAATAAAAACAAATGAATAAAGAATAATTATTATATGGTGAATTTGTAAGTCGTTGATAAATTACTGTTACACTTTGCAAGTGCCAACAATAATTTTCCACTCCGCTGCTTTTGTGTTTCACTTATTGACTGTTTCTCCAGATTAATCACCTTCACAGTTAGTTGTTTATCACTTTGTCCTGTTTATCCTCATACATAATTTTTTGTCCTGCTGCAGGAGGACATCTATTTGCAATCGCACAAAAACCTTAATGGATGCCAGAATAAGTTGCTATGGGTATCTTAGGAATGAAGGAAGTGGAAAATATCAACAGTAAGGCCAGGATCAAGACAGGGACAACAGGTTAGTAGGGGTGGAGGAAATTTCGAAAGACCTTGGGATGACAGGTATCTGCAGATGTTTGGCTGCTATTGACCCATGTAAAGAGGAAATGTGAAACTGACAGAAGACTCTTACTCCAGAGTGTACTCAACCAGAATATTTCCTATTGCATTTGCAATTCTGAGGTAAATTTAAAAGTCCCTCTGCAGGCCATTAAGGTGTATGGGTGTCTTGGACATATACCTCCATTTGTTCTTAACCACAGCCATTTTATACCTTGAGAAACAGCCCCGATACCCACTGAGCAGGGGCTAGCTGGACCCAGAACTAGCCTTGATGCTTTGGAGAAGAAAAACATTTTTTGCTTCTGCCAGGAATTTGACTCTGATTCCTCAGCCATTCAACCTCTAGCCTAGTAACTATACCCACTGCACTGCTCTGGCTACTCTTGCAATTCTAACTACCAGTAAATTCGGAGGGCACAGGCTGATATAAGAAGTGATCAATTTATTTTCAGGGCAAGGAACCTGTAAATGCTTCATTATCAACAATCCTCCTTGTCATAAGTTGGAGGCTGTATGATGAAGGTTGGGTTCCCAGATACTGGTAGCACTCACCCAACTGAAGGATTCAGCATCAACAGAAAACCTGCCAGGCAACTGTATCATTACTACTGTGTGTGTGTGTGTGTGTGTGTGTGTGTGTGTGTGTCTGTGTGTGTATGTGTGTGTGTGTGTGTGTGTACTTTCTTCTTAGGATACACACACATGCACACACACATATATTTGTTCACAGATCCATCATCCACACACGTCAGATTGAATGGTGAATTTGTCATGAAAAGAGCCAAATTGCAATATGCAATCAAGTCAAATAAATAAGTTACAAATTACATAAACTTAGTAAGAACATGATAAATTACAAACAAAGATCATATACACACAATAATAATAATAATAATACAAGTTAAATATGAATGTTCATGTGTCTACATTGTTATGACCAGCAGACAGAAATTCCTCAGTGGAATAAAAGGCATTTTTAACAAGACAGTCTCTTAACAAAGTCTTAAAAGGCACGTATGTTGTTACAATATTTGAATATATTTTGTGGAAGCTGGTTAAATATTTTAACAGATGAATAGTAGACACCTCTCTGTAATGAGAAAGTCTTAGAGGGTATATGCAGTTTATTTTGTTGCCTCGTATTCCTACCATGAACAAAGGAGTTAGTTTGATAGATATTGAAGACTTTTGACAGCAAAAAACATCAAGGCACAAATATATAAACAACGAACTGTAAGTATATCCAATTTTTTTAAACCCTCTCTACAAGAGCTCCTTGGACCCAGTCTTAGCATAATCCTAATTGCTCTTTTTTGAATTATGAAAATATTTCTCCTTGATGAGATGAACCCCAGAAAACTATACCATAGCTGATATGTGAATAGAAATGTGCAAAATAAACCATATGTAACACTCTTACATTTACAAAGGGTAATAATTTTCTCAACATGAAGCAAACTGAACTCAGTTTTTTTTTTAATTTTTTATTTTATTATTATTATTATTAAATTATCTATAAGTGGTTTTTAAGTTAGACTGCAGTTCAGACGCATGCCTAAGAATTTGATATTTTCAGTGACAGTAAGAGCTTGATTGTTATACATAGTGTTCAATGGGTAAGTCAGGAGCTTAGAAGAAGAAAATTTTACAACATGCGTCTTATTTAAGTTTAGTACCAACTGATTATTTTTAAACCATTTAGAAATGCAACATAGTACTGAATTTAGTTTAGAATTTAGTTCATTAATATCACTGGAAGAAACAAGAATATTAGTATCATCTGCAAAAAGAATGGTGTGAGAAATTTTGTTTATGATGCGTGGAAAATCATTAACATACACATTGAACAGTAATGGGCCTAAAACAGAACCCTGAGGAAACCCATGCCTAACTATTTCCCAGTCTGATAGAAGATTAGGTGAATTGACAAACTGCCATACAACTCTTTGTTTTCTATTATGCAAATAAGATTTTAACCAATTTAATATACAGCCTTTTACTGCATAAAAATCCAACTTCAAAATCAAGAGTTCATGACTAACACTATCAAAAGCCTTAGTTAGATCACAGAATAGACCTATTATGTGTTCTGTATTATTCCATGCATTAAAAATCGACTCGATGAGTTTAAAAATAGCATTGCCAGTAGAAACATTGTCACAAAAACTGAATTGTTCATTGACCAGAATGTTAATACTCACTAAATAATGCTTTAACCTATGAAAATGAGCAACTCAAATATTTTAGATAAGTCAATCAATAAAGAAATAGGTGTAAAATTTTATACTTGTGATTTGTCACCTTTCTTTTGGCAATTTGGGAAAATAACACAAGTTAGTGATTTGTTGGAAATATAAGTAGATTTAGAAATTTGGCTACTACATAGTTTTAGTACCTTTTTGGATAGACCATCATAACCACATCACATCTGAAGATCAAAGCATAAGGCAGAGTCTTTTGAAAATGGGAACCGCAGGATGATGCTGCTATACCAAGAATGTACTTCTTTCACACCCAAACACAAGATGATGTAGATCACATTCAGGAACTTTCATTCTTCTTTAACTGATTTACCCTTGAATATGGGACTGACAGGTTGTCCCAAAACGTCAGTAACTACCAATCTATGCTGAATAACAACCCAGAAGAGCAAAGATCTCAACTTTCATTTGTTTCTTCTGGGTTTTATTATCCCAACAGAATGTTCTGCCTACAACTGTTCAGTACAAATCTGTTGCAAAGCTTGCAGGCTTATGTTCTTTAAGTAAAGAACTTTGCTGTTTACTATATCTGTGCTTTCTTCTGAACACCTTATTACTCCTGCTGTATTTTTAAGTGGAACATCCCGTTATGATGATGATGATGATGATGGTGATGATGAAAACGCAAAGTAAGGATAGCAGCCATCAACAACAACACATTTGAGTTAATGTAATTGACTGCTGCTCTCCCTACTTCTCCAGTTGTATGACCCCCTCACCTGCAACCCGCCGGTCAAGGCCTATACAATGGTACTATTCTGTTGACCGCTGTGGTCTTGAACCTATTTTTTGGGCAGCATGCCAGTACAGTTCGACACTAGTTAACCTATACACCACAGGGGTATTAAATTAAAAAAACTGTCGACCCTGGCGAAACTGCCTAGTCCAGTCATTCACAGTTGTTTTGGACACACATGCATTTCCATATACTGCCTGCATTCTGTGATAGATCACCACTGGTTGACAGCCTTCTGCACCCAGAAACCGAATTACAGCACGCTGATCTTGTTTGGACGGATGCAGAATCTGACACATTGTTTCTCCATTCGATCCCACATACATGCCACCAACTGCAACGAAATTGTCGGGAACGCGGTATAATATATCATCTGTGGCAAAAAAAAAACACGTTTGGTAAAACCGCAATACCTACCGTGCAGCGACCGACGCCGTTACCATACTGCCCTCTATATCCTAGAGCGATGTAATTTCTGAGCGGCGGCGGTAACTCTGCCATGTCGTCTCGAATTACGCATAGATAGGCTTAATTGTTTATGTATTATAACCCTTTGGGTTTCTGCTCTTTTTTATGATGTTCAGGAGCCCTTCGTTCTATTGTATGTTATCCTGGTATTTCTAGGTTCATTTTTTTTTATCTTGTTGTCCCCTGTTTATCGTTAATTCGTGCGTAGTGCAGGAGGTTCAATTGGTATGCCTCATTCTGACATATTAAAACATTTTTTCGACGTCTCTGCCACTTGGCGATGTCTGACAACCCCATTGAAAACCATAGAAACCTCGTTTGTGCTGTTTCAATTCTGTCAGTGCCTCTAACTCGACAAATTTGAAGACCTAAGAATCGCTCTGCTGCCAAGAATTCCGGCATCGAGTACAAAGCCTGTCACTGCACATTGTCTGGAGCCTCTTGAGTCCAGTCCACCTCATATCCAATTTGTTTAAGGTTGTACTTATTTTTTTGTATTATTTATTTATCTGTATTATACTGTGCTGCGTAAGTTATGTGGTAGATGTGACTGTGGCCACACTAACGACGTTGTTCGTCTCCACGTGCGAGCAGAAACACATGTACAGTCTATAAACTAGATGACCCGTGTGTACAGTGCAGTTCCCGCATCTTGACATTTGAAGGTATGAATGAATGTCGACAGGGAGTGGGGTATTCGCCTGGCGAAGCTCGGGAATACTATCTATGCCCCTCCCTCTTCGTTTGTCTTCCACACTTCCTCAACACGCAAGTGTCAAGATACGGGAACTACACTGTAGGTAGGTCTTCATGTGACGCCCCTGTTACTTATCTCCGATTTTAGTGAAACTGAAAAAAAAATCAACAACTTGTCCAGTATTTAAATTTTATCACAGTCTGTTCAGCAGTTTTCGATTCATATATTTGTAGCCAGTCGGACACATGGTGATGCTAATGGGAGCACTTCTGCATGTCTGCTACAGCAATTGACGACTTCATAGGTGAAAATACCGCACCAGTGTAACTAGTGATAATTGCTGACCGGAGACGAGTTAAAGACCGTAAGACGTAAACAGCACACATGCTACCGATAATGAAGAGTGGTGGTAGTACATCCAGTTGCGTAGTTAGGGTGGGGCGAATAGGGCGGCTGGCCCGGGCGGCACAGTCCAAGGGGCGGGAACATTCATATTTTAAATGAAAAAAGAAGGTCCATTTTCTGCGCTGAAAAGTTTTTAAATTATTGAATCCAATAAATGGGATTTTTAAGTCCGTAATTTCTGTCTGGAGTGGCCATCGTTATTGCATTACTTACGTCAAAAAATCTAGCGATGCCACTGGGTGCATCTAAACTTGGTTGTTATTTGACTATTGTCAGTTGCCCTGCAGTAAGGCAGCCACCACAGCAAGTCTGGGGGATCATGACCACAGATCATCTATCATGATATAGTGTGCAACGCGGCCTTCGCTGAAGCGTTTGATCGTTTTTTAGCCGTCAAGGTCACACAATGTCCCGTAAGAGTTACCTTTATTCGTCGATAGATCGTGTGTTTGCGGACCGCAAAGAGAGGGAGCTAACGCCCGGCGTGTAGCTGTTGTAACCATATGGTTAAAAGTTCAGTGACAGTTATTTGTGTTGAATACAATTTCAAAGGGAACATCCACATTTAAGTTTTAATTCAGTTGCGATCGAGAACTAATTAAATTGTAATTTGCAACACAAGAATTTATGTATCTAGTTCATATATTCACACGGGTAGTCCCGAAAGACAGAGTTAAGTATAGGTACTATTTGCATGTGGGTTTTTGACATAATGAGCATCCAAGAGTAATGCGTATTCCACAAGCTATATTATTTTTGGAGGTTATGTGTGCGATTTTATGAATATTTTAAATTAGAGTTTCGAATTTTCAGGATTCGAGCATTTTTTCGATGGCTGTTCAGAAGCAGTACTTCACACTGAACACAGGGCAGAAAATGCCAGTGGTTGGATGTAAGGATTGGGATAGCTGTGTAAATAATATTTAGTTATATCACGACATTTTATGTGAGATTTTGCAGTACAGTGGTTACACTTATTTGTGTGAATTTGTGCCGTTTTTGTTGTGTTTTGTGACTTTGCATCTTCATTGTCTGGTTACAGTTTACAGAAAGCTGTTCAAAGAAAATCAGGTTATACTTTAAATTAAACTAATGTTATTTTCTTCACATCAGTAGGTACATACAGGATTCATGGCCAAAGTGTAATACATCGAGTTATTGAGGCAGGATTGAAGGCTGGTTATAGAGCATTTGGTAGGTACAGCAGGCTTGTGTGATATTTATCCTTGCATAGATTTGCTTAATTTTCTACAGATTCATGAAAATAGCATATTACAAAATTGGCAACCCCAACTTTGAGATTCTATACAACATTGTGGCTTAACAGTTTGTATTTTAATATACTTATGGTATGCAGGGTAACTTGACATTGCGTTACAGCGTTGGTTTCAGTCGGGCATAACAAGGTGGTTGGGGGTGAGTTGTGCATCTACCCTGTGTAGCAGAGCCTAAGGGGTGGCAAATTATTTAGCAAAATGAATATATTAAATGGAAAAATTGATTTTCTGCACTCAAAAAATATTAAATTACTGAGCCAAAGATAAGGAAAAAGCCATAAATAATTGTGCACTCCAGTGCCACAACATGTAGGAGTTTATACTTACCGTGAATTGTATTTTATTGTATTTTGTTGAGTGCATTTGTTGGTTAACATATTGAATATAATAAAATGTACAGTATGACTGACATAATTACTGAGTCTGTGTTACATATAACTGGATCATGCTGCTTGTGCAAGTATTTGCTGTTCATTGTCAGAAGCATCTGCAGCACATAAATATGCGATGTGGGTAAAATGTAAAATTTTTTAATGTTCAAGCAGGCAGTACACTGCTGTAACTGCATGCCACATTATATAGTGCCATAACCTAGAAGACCACTTTGTCAGTGTATTGTAAATTTTATTGACTACTGGGTCACTGTATGTAAGGACATGATTTGTATTAGTTGTTGTGTTACACCTGTTTGAACATACTAGTTAGAACTGATATACTAATTGGTTGCTGCTGATAATAGTAGAAGTATATGTAATCTTTATGCTAATCTAGATAATAAATGTACAGTGATACCTTAGTATATGAGCAAACAGTTTATAAGTTTTTGTATGTATAGGATGGAAAAATTCATAACTGTTGTTCAGTTTGCAAGCCAGCTGTATGCTTATGCCAGCTCTTTTCTCTCACAAACTGATTGTTGTTCCCAGTGCCACTTTGTGGCTATCACTCCTCAGATCTTTTTGAGTGTGCAGAACGTCATGGCATTCCTGAGCAGTCGATGTGGATGCAGCAGCATTGGTGCATGTTTCATTGTTCTTGTAGCTTTGTTGTGGGGTTCACTGTTCTCAGTGTTAAGTTAGTACTGATAACATCTTAAGGAATTTGATTGTATCATATTTATAATGAGGAAGGTACCTAATTTTGATGCATTGTCTGTACAATTCAGTGATGTAACTTGTTTGTGCATCAGTTAATGGCTAAGAATGTTACTTAAATACTGTATTTTATCTTCAGTGTAAATTTCTTCATACTTGATACCATTATTAGTTGTACGAAGGTGAACTTTATATTTTAGGGAAGAAATTTTGACTCCTAGAACCAGTTGAAATTTTTAATGTGGGAAGTAATGGGAAACTGATTTTCTTTTTATGAGTTTCTGCCTTATGAGCAGTCTGAGGAAGGAATTAAGCTCATAAACTGAGGGAGGACTGTGGTGTGCATTTGTCTTAAGAAAACAAGTGCACACTACTGTACAAGATACAACACTTCACATTGAAAGGGAACAATGCACTTTTGTTCCAAGTTGCAGTGTCGTCTTGGACCCCTGTATCCTAGGCCCTGGGTACCTTAAAAATGTTGGGAAGCTCCCACCAACACAACATCACATCCTCAACAGAATGGCTATAGAAATCTCAGATCTCATACCGACTGCATTGCAGTTTGCACAACTACATTGTAGGAAAGGATAAAGTAATTAGGGTTAAACAAAAAAGAAGCTAAAGTAATGTTAAATTATAATCATAACTCACACATCCCAATGTTGAAAGGAGCAGGTGTTGTCTTTCTGTTTCTGTTTTTATGGGAAATGACAGAGTGTATTTTGGTGGGTGGGTTCTAACATAATACGAGGGTCGTACCGAAAGTCATGAGCAACCATTTTTTGCATGCAAACCGGGAACAGCAGATGAAGGAGAGTACGGTGGTAGATGGAACCAGCTGTTGTGTTATCCTTGAGTGTCTCGTGACATCAATAGCTTGCATCACGTGACCAGTATCACTCCTAACAAAATGGCCGACAACGATATGTCGTTTCGCCAGCGTGCTGTCA
>Ga0123354_10008382_pt1 | contig 15705 bp, 8 predicted proteins | sample TergutLab28metaG_2_FD_97872 | JGI IMG/M metagenome (GOLD analysis project Ga0123354, IMG submission 97872) | Labiotermes labralis P4 segment gut microbial communities from Petit-Saut dam, French Guiana - Lab288 P4 | ecosystem: Host-associated > Arthropoda: Insects > Digestive system > Gut ...
GAGGTTGAGGATCCCCAAGATCGTCAACACCACCACGATGACCAGGATAAACGTCCAGATCGACTTGGCCATGTGGGCCAGGGCCGTCACGTGGACGACAGTACGCCCGGCCCGTACCCGCGCCGCACTGCTCAAAGCGGAGGCTGCCTTGTGGGCCCAGGTGCCCTCCGGTTTGTCGGCCAACCGTCGCATCCGGCGCGTCGCCAGCCGGATCGCGGTCACCACGACAAGGTGGGCCGCCACCGCGAGCAGGATGACAATCCCGATCGAGATCAACGTGTCAGGCCACACCCACGTCAGTTCGTACACAGTCATGGGTCAAGAATAGTCGGACAACAGTACGACTACAGGCTCGTTTGTTCACGCGTCGCACCCGGATATCGCCAGGCGGAGAGATGAGCTGTGACCAGGCGTCACCGCTGGTCAGGCACCCCCGATGGATTGGTGAAGTCAGGTTGTGCGTAGTCCCCACCCGTGGCGGGTGCAGGCGGTTGGGCGAAGGGTGCGCTCATCTGCTGAGGGATAGCTGGTGGCTGTTGCATGGGCGCCGCAGCGGCGCCTGCTCCCGGGGCCCCGAAGTCGACGACAGGGGCCTGGCGTACTGCTTGATCCTGGATCTGGAAGTAATCGGCTTTGGTGAAGTGGCCCATCCCGGCCATCAGGGAGTTGGGGAAGGACTGGATCAAGGTGTTGTAGGCGCCAACATTGGCGTTGTAATACTTGCGCGCGTTGGCGATGCGCGACTCAATCTCGCTCAATTCGGCCTGTAATTGCATGAACCCGGAATTGGCTTTCAGGTCGGGATATGCCTCCACAGTCACCGCGACAAGGTTCTGCAACTGACTCGACAACTGTTCTTCAACCTGGGCCCGCTGGGCGGGATTGGCCTTCGATCCGGCCAGGGCCGCCGCCTGGTTGCGCAACCCGACCACCTGCGCCAGAGTTGATTGCTCGTAGTTCGTGGCTCCTTTGATGGTGTTGACCAGGTTGGGGATCAGGTCGTAGCGCCGATTCAATTCGACGTCGATCTGGTTCCAGGACTGCTCGACGAGGTTGCGTCCCTGAACCATCCGGTTGTACGCCGCGATCGCTCCCAGTCCCAATCCCACAACGATGACCACAAGAACGATGACGATGATAAGCAGGGCGATCAACACGTCGCAACTCCTTCAATTAATACGAGTACGTGACCACCAGTTTATCGGTATCGCGTCTGGTCAGCGTGGTGGAGTTGTCACCTGCTCGCGCCCGGACCCCGGAATTCGCGCTCAATCCGCCACCTGATTCGGGCTAGGCCGGAACGTTCCTCCTCCGGAAGCCGATCAGCCCGACGACCGTGAAGGCCGCCGCGATCAGGCTCAAAATGATGATGGGCGTCCAGTTCATCGGTACGGCCGGGACGGCTGGAGTGGCGTTGAAGGGCATCAGGTCGAGCAGCCAGGTCGGGATGCGCAGAGCCAGGCCGACGATCATGAAGGCCCACAGGGCGACCACCACGATCCAGGTGACCGACACTGCATACCGGGGCCACCAGCCGAAGCCGAGGACGAAGATCGACGCCAACAGGCAACAGGCCGGCAGGTAGGCGAAGAAGGAGCCGATGACCACCGGCAACCGGGACATGTCGGAGACCAGCGCCCCGTAGGACGCGCCCAGACACACTCCGGTGATCAGCAGGAAGACGACGATCGCCACGAAGGTGACGGCCAGCCGCTGCAGGGCCCAGGAGACTCGTCCGACTCCGGTCGCCAACTGCGATTCGAGGACACCGTGGGCTTCGTCAGTACGAAGACTCGTTGCCGATTGTGCTGCGAAAATACCCACGACAAGGGCCAACATGGGGATGAAGATCATGCCGAGCACCCCGTCGAGGGTGTCGGCCATGTTGGCGAGTCCCGCCATGGTCGTACCGCTAATCATGTCCCGGATGGCTTTGATGACCGAGCCGAGGACCATCGGGAAGATGACCAGGCAGACGATCCACGCGATGAACGACCCGCGCTGGAGGCGCATGCCCAGACCCCACACCCTGGTGAGCAGGGCAGACGCGCCCGCCTTGCCTTTGCGCTGCGGGGCGATGGAGTCTCCCAGGTCACGGCTGGACTGGATCATCCACGCCACCCAGACCAGGATGGCGGCCAGGATGACGATCATGATGAACGGCCACCAACGGTCGGCGCCGTAGGGGTCCATCTTCTGGCCCCAGCCGATCGGCGAAACCCAGGTCGCCGCGTTGGACTGCACGTCGCCGATCATACGGATGATATACAGCACCCCGAAGATCGCCATTCCAATACCGTTGGCCGCCCCGGACGAGGGACTGATCTCGTTGGTCAGCGCCCCGATGCCCACACCCAGCAGTCCCATGGCTGCGATCGACATGCCGAAGACCATCGATCCCTGGGTCGCCGCCGCCACCGAGGAGACATTGACCAGGTGTTGCAGGTTGTTCGGGTCGGAGGTCAGCGCCGCCAGCGCCACGCCGGTCAGGATTCCGATGACGATCGACAGCACCGACATCAGTATCACGGAGGAAGCCAACCGCGAATGGATGCCCAGCGGCGTCGACCGGATCAACTCGGCCCGGCCCTGGTCCTCGTCCCCGCGCAGGTTGCGTGTCATCAGGAACAGCACGCCGATGCCGAGCATGAGTGAGCCGAACATCCAGAACTTGCACCAGGTCGCCCCGACCACGCTGATCGGGTTCGAGATGATGCCGACCATGGCCAGCAGCGAGGGGGAGTCGACGGTGGAGATGAACGACGCCAACTGCGACTCATCGGTGAACAGTGCCTTGTAGTAGTCGAAGATGAAGACGAACATGCCGACGACGATGACCAGCCAGACCACACTGCGGACCCAGTTGCGCTTCCACGTGAACCCGAGCAGGACACCGAGGTTGGACAAACTGTCACGCTGGGACTTGGTGGCAGGGGCTTCCAGGGTGGCCGCCGTACTCATTTCTGAACCCCTTGGCTCTTGGCCACATCGGTGTGATAGTGGCTGAGGAAGATTTCTTCCAGGCTCGGCGGGTTGGCCGACAGGGCGAGCGGATGCAGCTCGGCCAGGGCATTCAGTACGGTCGGCAGATCGGCCTGCTCGACCGAGAAGCTGACGTGCTGGCCGTCGACGGCGAGGTCATGGATGCCGGCCAGGTCGCGCAACTTCTCCGCGCCGGATTCCAGGTCGGTGCGCACCTGTGTCCGCGTCAGGTGCCGCATCGAGGCCAATGTGCCTTGTTCGATGGTCTTCCCGTCGCGGATGATGCAGATCGAATCGGCCAGCGACTCGACCTCGGAGAAGATGTGGCTGGACAGTAGGACCGAGCGCCCTTCCGCCTTGACCTGCTTGATGCACTTCTGGAACTCGCCCTCCATCAGGGGGTCGAGACCGCTGGTCGGCTCGTCGAGGACCAGCAACTCCGCACGCGAGGCCATGGCCGCCACCAGGGCGACCTTCTGCCGGTTGCCCTTGGAGTAGGTCCGCGCCTTCTTGGTCGGGTCGAGCTGGAAACGCTCCAGCATCTCTTGTTTGCGTTCCTTGGTGATGCCGCCGCTGAGCCGGGCCAGGACGTCGATGATCTGGCCGCCGGTGAGGTTGGGCCACAGTGCCACGTCGCCGGGGACATAGACGAGTCTCTTGTGCAGGCTCACCGCATCGGTCCAGGGGTTCCCGCCCAGAACGCTGGCCTGGCCGGCGTTCGCCTTCAGCAATCCCAGCAGAACGCGGATCGTGGTCGTCTTCCCAGCTCCATTGGGCCCCAGAAAGCCGGTGACCTGGCCGGTCTCGACGCTGAGGTTGAGTCCGTCGACTGCCTTGACCTTTCCAAAATGCTTGACAAGGCCGACAACTTCAATTGCGTTGCCAGACATGGTTTTCCTTTCGTTGCGGGATATGAAGACGTACGCCGGGTCTCACGCGGGGGCCACTGTGCCCCGCGCACGGAGTGCTGTATATATCAAGGTCGTCTTGAGACCTCGATCTTCCCTCTGAGTCATCCGCCTCGAAGTGAACTCCTGACTCGGCTGTATGCACGTATAGCAGACTATATGAGCATACAGTCCAGTGCAAGTGATTCCACGTAATCATCTCAATTCGTGGCGTGATGAGCCTGCCTCCAGCCCGAAAATTCTGCGGAGAGAATCGATTGTTGCCGCACAGTGATCATTTCTTCGTTGCATTCGTCTCAGGCAATATTCAGGCTCCCGACAGCAGTCCAAGACACCACAGTGATAGTGTGAAGAATGTCTGGCCCAGATTATGATTTCTCCCGCTCCTCCCGATCATCGATCAGCCATACTGACATCGAATTGTCGCCGATAATCATTGTCAGGGGAATAATTGTCCTCATTTGAATAAGGTCTGGGTTGTAACAATTACATCGGTTGGAATTCTCCCGACAAAGTGGACGAAGAAATTGCATCTGATCGCCGAACGCGCTAAGTTCGGCGTATGAGTCCGGATACGATTTCCAGGTGGCAATTTGGCATCACGACGGTCTATCACTTCTTGTTCGTCCCCTTGACGATCTCATTAAGTGTGATGACTGCCGTGCTCCAGACTGCTTGGAGAAAATCAGGCAAGGATGCCTATTTACGATTGACGAAGTTTTTTGGAAAATTGTTCCTCATCAACTTCGCCATGGGGGTGGTCACGGGTATTGTGCAGGAGTTCCAGTTCGGCATGAACTGGTCGGAGTATTCACGCTTCGTTGGTGACATCTTCGGTGCTCCTCTCGCCCTTGAGGCCCTCATCGCGTTCTTCCTCGAATCTACGTTCATCGGTATGTGGATCTTCGGGTGGGATCGCCTGTCCAAAGGATTGCACTTGGCGACCATCTGGTTGGCCGCTGTGGGCACATTCCTCTCTTCCGTATTTATCATCGCGGCGAATGCATGGATGCAAAACCCTGTGGGCGCGGTCTATAACCCAGAGCTGGGTCGGGCCGAACTACAGTCGTTGGGCGCAGTGTTGACCAACCCGGTCTTCCTGACCCAGTGGCCTCACACCATCACCGCAGCTTTCGTGTCGGGCGGAGCCTTCATGGCGGCCGTCGCGGCGTACCTTCTGATCAAGAAGAACAAGGAAGGCGCCCCGGCTGAAGACCTGGTCGCCTATCGCAAGGGCGTCAAGTTCGGCTCCTGGGTCCTCATCATCGCCGGCGTGTTCACAGTCATCACTGGTGACTTGCTGGGCAAGGAGATGGTTCAGACCCAACCGACCAAGATGGCCGCTGCTGAGAACATCCAAACAACGTTCGCCGACGGCAAGGCTCCTTTCCAGCTCCTGCCGGGCGTCGAACTGTTCCCAGGCCTGTTGAACTGGCTGTATGGCACTGATGTCATCCAGTCTGTTCCCACCCTGGAGCAGCAGTTCCTGGATCAGGGCTATTTGCAGTTCGACAGTAAGACAGGCCAGCCGGTCCCTGGAAACACCCTCCAGACCGAGTTCGCCAGTTCACTCCAGGACAACAATTTGAGTCTGGTCAACCTCGTTTGCGGCGACAACGCAACAACCTGCCCACAAGCAATCCCGAACGGAACAATCGAATTCTGGGGATTCAGATTGATGATCGGTGTGGGTCTGTTGTCGGTGTTGGGCGGCATCCTGTTGCTGATCATGACGCGTGGGAGCAAGATACCCAATCCTCATCCGCTGTTGACAGCGATGATGGTTGTGATGCCACTGCTCTCCCTCGCTGCCATCGCCTTCGGGTGGATCTTCACTGAGATGGGCCGCCAGCCGTGGATTGTCAACGGCACGATGCCTACTCTCCAAGGCCTGTCCCCCTCAGTAGGGGTCGGCCCGGTCTGGTTCTCCGTTATCGTGTACACCCTCTTGTACGGCGTCTTGGCCGTCATCGAGGTTCGGCTCCTGCTGAAGTACATCAAACTCGGATTGCCTGAAGAGGTCGCTGTGTCCGTCAAAGATGAGGCTGAGCCTCTCTCCTTCGCGTACTGAGAAAGGGAATGAATCATGACTATCTTTGATGTTCCCGCAATGGCTCCGAGCGCACTCCAGGTCCTCTGGCTGCTTCTCGTTGCTGTTTTGTGGATCGGCTTCTTCTTCCTCGAAGGTTTCGACTTCGGGGTCGGGATGCTGGTTCCCTTCCTGGGCAAGAAGGACCAAGAGCGCCGTGTCATGCTGAACACTGTCGGCCCGCACTGGGACGGCAACGAGGTATGGCTGCTGACCGCTGGAGGCGCGATGTTCGCGGCCTTCCCGGGTTGGTACGCGACGCTGTTCTCCGGATTGTATCTTCCGTTGTTCCTGGTCCTGCTCGGCCTCATCCTGCGCGGTGTGGCGTTCGAGTATCGCTCCAAGAACGACAGCCCGGCGTGGAGGACTCGTTGGGACTGGGCTATGGCCATCGGTTCCCTGATTCCTCCGCTGGTCTTCGGCGTCGGCTTCGCGAACTTCCTGAAGGGCTTGCCCGTCGGACCTCACGAAACCGCTTTCGGCACGTCCGTGACGCTGTTCACCGGTTCATTCCTCGGTCTGTTCACGCCGTTCGCCCTCATCGGCGGGCTGCTGTTCGTCTCCTTGTTCCTGACCCACGGCTCGTTCTTCATCGGGCTGAAGACCAGGGGCGAGATTCACGATCGTGCGCAGAAGTTCGGCAGCACCTTGGGTGTCATCGCCGGAGTTCTGGCGGTCGTGTTCGTGATCTGGGGCAATGTCGCGTACCAGTTGCCGGGGCAACTCGGCTGGCTGCGCACCGTGGCATGGATCACCGGCATCGTGGCAGTTGTGTGCATCGCCTTCGCGTGGTTCATGAATTCCATGGATCGCGACGGCTGGGCTTTCGTCGGGACCACATTGGCCACGGTGATGCTCGTCGTGATGTTCTTCGCGCACTTCTATCCCGGGATCGGCTTCGACAACTCGGTCAACACCGGGACACCGCTCGATCTGACCACGGCGTCGAGTTCGCCGCACACCTTGACAATTATGACGATCGCGGCCTGCATCATGGTTCCGATCGTCCTGATTTACTCGGCATGGAGCTACTTCGGAGTCTTCAGGCGTCGCCTGAGCACTGCGAACATTCCTGCCGATGTCACCACTGCGGCATAATTTGTTAGCAATCTCCAACGAGGGGTACGGGGTCGTGTTTCGCGGCCCCGTACTCTCGTCTTGTGAGCATGATTGTGGGCTTGGCCAGTGCGGTGGGGGTGTGGACGGTGGGACGAGTCAGACTCCTGCCGGCCAATTCAGTGACATAGGACACCTGGCGGGGATAGGTTAGACGGGAGTATTGATATGCGAGCCAAGCAAAAAGCCCCTCAGGACGAGGCCGGGACACCCGAGAAGAAGGAGCGCCATTCGGCCGCTCCGATTGACCCCCGCCTGGTCAGACGCGCACAGGCCACGCGTACGTACATGATTTCCGGTGTCGTGGTCGGGTGTTTGACCGCCGTGCTGGTGCTGACTCAGGCCAAGCTGTTGTCGCGGTCTATTTCTGCTGTTTTCGCCACCCACACGCTTGATGGTTTGGGGCTCACGCTGGTGCTGTTGGTGGTTGTGTTGGTCGGTCGGGGGGTGCTGGCGTGGGCGTCGTCGTGGCTGGCCCAGCGTACCTCTGCCGCCGTCAAATCCCAGTTGCGCCGGGATATTCTCGCGGCTCGTTTGGCCGCTCCGGCCCATCAGACATCGTCTTCGTCATCGTTGGTCACCTTGGTGACGCAGGGGTTGGACGCCCTGGACGGGTACTTCTCCAAGTATCTGCCACAACTTCTCTTGGCCACCACAGTGCCGATCATCGTCGGCGCGGCGATCTTGTTTTCGGACTGGCGCTCGGCCCTGATCATCGCGGCGACGATCCCGTTCATCCCCATCCTGATGGCCCTGGTGGGTTGGACCACCGAGAAACAGGTGTCGAAGCGCTGGGCCTATCAATCCCGTCTGGCCAGCCATTTCGCCGACCTGGTCTCGGGTCTGCCCACGTTGCAGGTCTTCGGGAGGGCCAAGGCCCAGGCCGAGGGGCTGAAGCGTACGGAAAATGCCAACCGCAAAGCAACCATGTCGATTCTGCGCATTTCCTTCATGTCCGCTTTCGTCCTGGAATTGTTCTCCACCCTGGCGGTGGCCGTGATCGCGCTCGTCATTGGCACGCGCCTGGTCTACGACCAGATGAGCTTCTCCACCGCCCTGTTCGTCCTCATCCTGGCCCCCGAGGTCTACCTTCCCATCCGGCAAGTGGGAGTCCACTACCACGATTCAGCCGATGGGCTGGCGGCAGCAGAAGCCGCCTTCGCGGAGATCGACCGGGCAGCTGTTCCGGCGTCGGAGGATACCGGTGACAAGGCTGATGCCAGGGGACAACAGTCGTTTGGAGGACCCGGAGCGAAAGTCCTGGCCGACCCGTCATCCGCTGCCGGGCAGACCCGGGGACCGTCGATTGGTGCAGGGGATTCCGGGACTTCTGCGTCCGCTGCCGGGCAGATCCGGGGTTCCATGACTGGTGCCGGGCAGGCGTACGTCCCGTCGATCAGGATGCGTGGTCTGACGTACACCTATCCGGACAGTGACACCGCTCTGGGCCCCTTCGACCTGGACGTCAATCCAGGTGAGATCGTCGCGCTGGCCGGTCGCTCCGGTGGCGGCAAGACGACATTGCTTAATTGTGTCTTGGGCTTCCTGATCCCCAACAGCCCTGGGAACACTTCGGGCGCAGGGGTTGCGACCGGCTCCCTGACAGGGGATGGTTCTCCGTCACAGGCGAGCTCTCCAGGTGCTTCATTCGTCCAGGACAAAGCGTTGGTCGCAGAGCCTGCTGGCCCTGCGCTGCTCCTGTCCGGGTTGGATGCCGGTCAGATCGATTGGGCTACCTGGCGCAGCGGTCTGGCCTACGTTCCGCAGGTTCCGGGGATGATCGATGGAACCATCGCCGACAATGTACGTTTAGGCTGTCCACAAGCCACCGATGAGCAGGTACGTCAGGTGCTGATCGCCGCCGGCGCGGGGAATCTGGACCCTGCTCGCAGTGTCGGCGAGGAGGGCGAGGGACTGTCTGTCGGCGAGCGTCGCCGGGTCGGTATCGCCCGTGCCCTGGCCCGGATCGAGATCGCCGGCGCCCGCCTGCTGATCCTCGACGAGCCCACAGCCGGTCTCGACACCGACACCGAAGCAACAGTCCTGGGCAGTTTGCGCGAATCGGGTGCCACCGCTCTGGTCGTCTCCCACCGCGAAGCCGTCCTCGATGCGGCTGACCGGGTCGTACACATCTTCGGCCACGAACCCACCGATGACAGTGCCCGTGACGACCTCCTCTCTGAGGTGGGCTCATCAGCAGCCTCCGCCACTGGCGCAAGCATGAATGATGGTGGCGTCGTTGTCGCAGGAGTCCTGCAGGATGACCGGACAGGCCCAACCCCAACCGGCGCAGCGGTCCCTGACCCGACTGTCGCGTCGGTCACTGAGGCAGATGTTTCGTCACTCGCGGCCCCGACTGGCTCATCCGGTGGCGATCCGGTTGTCGCGTCCGGTACCACGGCAGTCGTCCCAACCGAAACCACCCCAGTCTCGGATTCTGCACCCCACCCCGCACTGTCCAATACCCCCACTGGAACTGACGACCCACCAGAGAAGCAATACAAGGCCAAATCTCCACTGCTGCGCCTGGTGTTCTCGCTGCTGGATTCCGTGCCCGGCGCCCGTAGTCGCCTGCTGCTGGCCATCCTCATGGCAGCGTTTGCGTCGGGGGCGGCTGTGTCCCTGATGGGGGTGTCCGCCTGGTTGATTTCCAAGGCCGCCGAACACCCACCATTCCTAGAATTGTCTGTTGCCGCCGTCGGTGTCCGCTTCTTCGGCATTTCGCGCGGTGTCTTCCGTTACGTCGAGCGGTTGCTGGGTCACGACGTGGCCCTGTCCATGCAGTCGGCCCTCAGGCTGAAGACCTACAAGGCCTTGGCCAAGACCACACTCTTGGGCCGTCGGCAAGGGGATTTGCTTGTACGAGTGGTGGCCGATGTCGGCGCCATCGAGGATATCGTGGTCCGCATCGTACAACCCTTCTTGGCGGCCAGCCTGGTCGTGGTCGGCGTGTGCTCCATTCTGGCCCGGTTCTCCATCGCGGCGGCGCTGGCCGTCTTGGTCAGTGCCATCATCGGCGGCCTGATCGTACCCTGGCTGACCCAGCGGGCATCCTTGCGCTCCGATGAGGAGGCCGTACCCCTGCGAGGCGAATTGGGCGCGGTCGTCCATGACCTGTCCCGCAATGCCATCGACCTGGCGGCCTACGGCGCCGAGGAACGGTCGTTGGCGCGAATGGGTGCGGTTGACATGGCGTTGCGCAAAGCCGAAGAGGCCTCCGCCTGGGCCAAGGGCATCGGCGCCGGCTTCCAGACCGTGGCGTCAGGGATCGGCTTCATCGGCGGGCTGTGGATCGGTGCGGTTGCCGTGGCCAACGGCACCATGGGGGAGCGCCTGCTGGCCGTCATGGTCCTGGCACCACTCGCCTTGCACGAAGTCTTCTCCACCTTCTCCCAGGCTGCCCAGACCTGGACCCGCGCACGTGTGGCCCTGACCCGGGTGGCGGACGTCCTGGAGTCGCCGCCCATCGGCCACGGCGACGTCGACTCCCGCGACGCCAGCGAGGAACCCTCGTTGCACTGCGAGCACCTGGCCATCGGCTGGCCCGGATATCCGCAAGTCGCCGGGGGTTTGAACCTGGAGGTCGCCCGCGGAGAAGCCGTCGGTGTCATGGGTCCCTCCGGAGTCGGCAAGACCACTTTGGCGGCCACCATCATGGGCCTGATTCCTCCTGTGTCCGGCGAACTGTCGTCGACCGGCCGCATCGGCTACCTGGCCCAGGACGCCCATATCTTCACCACGACCATCGCCGAAAACGTCCGGATCGGCAACAAGGACGCCACCGATGACCAGGTACGAGAAGCACTGGCCGAAGCCGGTCTCGACATGCCCCTGGACCGCGAAGTCGGCGAACTGGGTGCCGGTCTGTCCGGCGGCGAGGCCCGCCGCCTGGCCCTGGCCCGACTGTTCGCCGGAGACTACCGCCTGCTCATCCTCGACGAGCCCACCGAACACCTGGATCGTGACACCGCCGACACCTTGATGGACGAAATCTTCTCCGGCGTGGCCCGCCGTCCCGTCGTCGTCATCTCCCACGACGAGTCAATAGCCGCCCGCTGCGACCGCGTCCTGCCCATGGGGCCAGGGCGCCCATCTGGGGTTGCGGAGTAGCAATGGATCAGTGGATTCAGGCCTAGGCCCGTACTTTCCGTAATGACGGAGAGACGAAGAGCAGCATCGCGGCGAGGCACATCATGGTGGACAGTGGGGCCAGTGCCGCGCCCAGGTGGACGGGGACTCCGGGGGTGGAGGAGGCGAAACCGGGGGTGAGCAGGAATGAGCTGGCCGGGCTGGCGAAGAGGGCGGCCCCTGCGTACCACAGGAGGTAGAGGACGACCACCGTGACGAATACGATGGCGGTTCGGCGTTTGATCGTGGGTGAGCCGACTGCCGCTGCGGCGAACAGGAGGGGGAGCGCCCAGACGACGACGTAGAGGATCAGGATGCCCACCAGGGTGCCGGTTGCTCCGGCGTTGGCGAAGACCGTGGGGGAGAAGATGGGGCGGACAATCATTCCTGGCGCGCCCGAGTCGACGAAGATGGGGATGAGCAGCAGCAAATTCTGGGCGGTCAGCAGCGCGGCGATGATGACGGTGGCGGCGCGGGGCTTGCGACGGCCCAGGGTGAAGGAGGCGGCGGCGCATCCGGCGAGGACCAGCGCCGGGGGGATCAGCCCCCAACTGAAGAAGGCCCGCGACCAGACCCAGTACGGGTAGAGCACCAAGTACCAGTTGAACGGCAGCGCGATCGGCACTCCCATGCCGGGCGTCCGCATGGCCGCCGTAGAGAACACTGTGGTCATGTACAGGGCCTGGATGGCAGCCAGGACGGCTGTGAGCAGGAAGAGGATGCCTGCGATCATTCCCGCATGTGAGGGTAGCCGCCACGTACTGTCCGACTGGGTTGGCTCGTCGACCAGAGTACGGGTCTGGACACTCGCGTCGCCTTCAGCCGACAATGACCGTGTGTTGTTGGTCCAGGCCATCCCGTCCCACCAACGCTCGATGCTCGAGTCAGTTGGATCGGGGTACCAGTCGGGCAGGCGAGTCTGCGTCATATTCACCAATGTACCAATCCCGATGCTGAAGGCGTCTATGACATCAGGCGAACCGCGGAACTTCCCGCCCTGGTGGTCGGTGGTGGTGGCGCCATGTGGAAGAGGAGATCTTTGGCCCGCATCCACCGATCGCTGGCGTTGTGAGCGACTCGGAATCCAGGTGGTTAGTGTTCCAGGACGATCTCGTCTCCCGGCTGAAGAATCAAGCGATTGGGCGCTGTCCATTGTGCGGCGCGTTCGGCGTCGAAGAGTTTACCCGGCTTGATGTGGACCGGGATATTGTGCTTGGCGCCGATCAGCGCGGCGCACTTCGCCGACTCCTCCAACCCCATCGTGACCATCCCACTGCAACAAAGCAAGGCATAATCAAGCTTGAGCGCCGCGAATTCCTTCATCTGCTCGGTTGTCGAGGTGTCTCCTGACACGTAAATCTTCACCCCGTCGACTGTGATCAGATACCCGACACACTTCTTCGGGTTGTGCATCAGATTCTTGGCCAGGACCGCTTCGATCTCGATCCCCCCCACTGAAAACTTCTGATGACGCCCATCCGTCAGCGCTTCCTTGTTGGTGATCACCGTACATCCCGAATTCTGCCTGACAAGGCCTATCTTGTTATGATCCCCATGCTGATGCGTGACCAGAACAATGTCAGCAGGTCGCTCGTACCCCCCACCGGCATAGGGATCAACGTACATGACCCGTCCATCCGCCGTAGTGATCCGGAAGCTCGCATGTCCTTGGTAATACAACGTTGCCATCTTGTTTCAACTCACTTTGTGTTTCATTTTTCATTGGTGGGTACGACCTGGGGTATTACCAGATCCTTGCCGAACCTGCGTTTATTGTAGGTCTACTCGCGTCTGCAGGAGATCGGTTCGATCAAAGTCAGGATCGGCCTGGGCCTTGCCAATGAGTCGTGCGCGGGCCTCAGCCCGAGTCCTGATCGCTTGTGTCACGAGAGACACCGTGGCCATGCGTCGGTGGGAGACGTGAGGGCAGACTGGACGTTGAGCAACGCCCGACGAGCCAGCGTGCCGACACAGTCCTCTCCGCTGGTTCGTCTCACAGTAGTCCCGGTGCTTGCTATCGCGTGCGTTTGCTAGTGGGTAAAAAAGGTGGGTGTCGGCATCCGGGCCCAGAGGTCGCTGACATGGGGCTGAAGTTCACAGTTCTGGTGGTTGGTGTCGTGACCAGTTTTTGTGGTGTGACTAGGTAATATAGTTTCATGTAGGGTTCGTTGTTGCCTGATGGGGTCGTTGTGGTTGGGGTGGTTCTTGCTTGTTGTCGTCTTTGGGATTTGTTTATTGAAGTGTGAGATTTATTGGTCGATCACACGTTGTCCGGGCGTATGATGGGCGGCGATTGTCAAGAGGGAGTCTTGCTGTGGTGATGTCTGTTTTTCGTGATCCGCGTGTTGTGGGGTTGTGTGTGTTGGCTGGCGGTGTGGGGGTTTCTGTCAGTCTGGTCGGGCTTCCTGCCTTGTTGACGGCCTTGTCTGCGGGTCTTGTGTGGCCTGTGGTGGGCTGGGCGGTGTGCGTGGTGGTTGGCATCACGGTGGTCGTTGGACTGCTGAGCTCGGCATCGTCTCGTCTGGGGCGTGGCCCCGTACGGCTCCAGCCCGCGCGTGTGGCCGGTGGTGTGGGGTTGGCGGCCGTGGTGGTGGTCGTTGTGGGTGGTTTGACTGGTGTGGTGAGTGTGTTGGTTGGGACTGTGGGTAAGGTGCCGGTCCTGGTGTTGCATCATGTGGTGGATATGGTGTCGTGGGTGGTGGCTGTGCTGGTCAGTCCTGTTCTGTTGGTGGTTTTGTTGTGGGGTATTGCGGGGCGGAGGGTTTGGTCGAGGGCCACGCTGTCACGCTTGGGTGGATTGTATGTGCCGTTGTTGGTGGTTGTGGCGGCAGTGTCTGGGCTGGCTGTGGGTGTGTGGCAGGTTACGGGCTTGACATCTGGTGCTACTGTCATCATCGCTCGTGGGGTCGGGTTGGTCGTGGTGGTTGGGATGGGTTTGTGTGTCAGTGTGGCGGTGTTCGGGCGCGTGAACACAGCGGGACGCCGATTCGTGTCGACTCGTCCGAGGCATGCTGTTCGTAGTGCGGTGTTGATTGGTGGTGGGGTGTCGCCGGTTCGGCGGATAGCTATGGGGTCTGTGGTTGTGGTGGTGGGTGTGACGTTGGTGGCGGGGTTGAGTCCGTCTGGTGTGGCGCATGCTGCTCCTGCGGGTATTCCGTCAGTGTCGCCTGTGCATTCGGCGGTTCCACTTCCGGGTGGGATGGCGACGAACACTGTGCCTGGGAGTGGTGGTGGTTCCGGGTCTGCGTTGCGGGATCCGCAGCCGTACTATCAGACTCCTGTTGCTCCGGGTCCGGTGGTGTCGGCTGACGGCGGATCAGTGACCTTTCAGACCGGCCCGCAGTCGTACCAGACGGTGTTGGGTGGAGTACAAACCACTTACACTGACGCTGATGGTGTGACGCATTTGGTTGATAACACGTTGGTGCCGCACAGTGTTGGTGGGGTGGTGTCGTTTACGAATGCGGCGAATGGGTTCCAGGTGTCCATTCCCGGGATGATTGATGCCGGTCATGGGGTGGTGTTTACCCGTGGTGGCTATCAACTGGAGTTGATTCCGACTAGTGGGGATTATTCGAAGCCGGTCGCTAAAGGCAATGCGATCTTGTTCAATGACGTGTATCCGGGTATTGATGTGCAGTACACATTAGTTGGTTCGGTGATTAAGGAAGACATTGTTGTCAACCAGGTGACCACCATCCCTGGTTTCGGGTTCACCATCAAAGTGAACAGTGCTTTGGATGTTGGTAGTGAGGCGGCGGGTACGTTGGCTGCGCGGGCGACCACGGCGGCTGATGGTGTGGCGGCTGGGGATGTGGTGTTCGACGTGTCGGCTCCGTTGATGGTGGATGGTGCGGGTGTGGTGTCGACTGGTGTGTCGATGTCGACGTCGGGGTCGGGGGTGTCGGCTGCGGTGATGATCACGGTGGATCAGGAGTGGTTGGCTGATGGGTCGCGGGTGTTTCCGGTGCGGATTGATCCGACGGTGGATATTGCTCCGGCGGCGGTGACGTTGGTGGGTGTGGAGCAGGGTGCGCCGAACACCAGGATTGGGGATAACGGGTATCCGTATGTGGGGTATGACGACGGGATCACGTCGCACAATATCGCACTGTATAACACGTTGCATATGATGACGAGGACGTATGTGGGGATCAGCTATGATTTCCAGTCGATTATGCGTGAAGCGCGGATCGACTCGGCGACGTTTTCGATCCACCATTACACGGATTGGTCGCATGGGGCGAGTGTGTTTGGCCTGTATACGGTGGATTCCGGGTGGGATCCGGGCTCGATCACGTGGAATAACCAGCTGGGTTTGACGTCGACGATTGTCCCGTCGCCGGCGTCGAATCCGCAGAATGCGAATGCGTCGACGGGGTGGTTGAACTTTGATGTGCGTGAGACGGTGAACAATTGGGTGCAGGGTATTCAGGGCCAGGATGGGTTTGTGATCAAGGCCACTGATGAGCGCAGTATGCA
>Ga0123354_10008384_pt1 | contig 15702 bp, 9 predicted proteins | sample TergutLab28metaG_2_FD_97872 | JGI IMG/M metagenome (GOLD analysis project Ga0123354, IMG submission 97872) | Labiotermes labralis P4 segment gut microbial communities from Petit-Saut dam, French Guiana - Lab288 P4 | ecosystem: Host-associated > Arthropoda: Insects > Digestive system > Gut ...
CACGACACATAATATAGGTATAGCACTTACCACTAGATATATAAACTAACACACAAAACCTCTATCATTGCAGCCTACACAACACAACAAGTACTCGCTAGCTCCTGAAGATGGACATATTAATGTCTGAAACATGTTGAGCAATATATAATAAAGCAAGTGTCATCTAGTTGGTCAACCATTATTCAATTATCAAGATGATGCACGGTCCAATACGCATAAGTATGTCACATTATTTGGCTGTAACCCACTGCTCCTCCTACCATAACAAAATTAGAATGACCTGCCACTCTGGACACAGTAAAATGTATGGATTATGAATTAAAATTTTAATTCCTGTAAAAAGAGTGTGGTTGATATTACCAAACATTAGTGCTCTAAAATGAAATGGACAAAAGGTGAAATTATTTATCACAGCAAAGATATAATTGCATGCAATCACAATAGTTTTCAGTTTATGGATGTAAAACAGTAATACTGTTATCATCACCATAGTATAGGTTTCATCTAAAAGTTGGTCATTGGTGGCAGACTGATTATATATACTGGAAAAGGCAAAGGACTAAATGTGGGAACTTTATGAATGTGCATGTTATACCATACTCCAGTCTGAAAGGATTTACAGTTTGAATTTGGACATTTTATTTCTACTGTGTTTCCTGTCATTAAGGCATCATTAAACTACTGTCCAGCTGTACCTCAAAATTAAAAAATAAGTTTCTAAGTGATTCACATTATCAAATCCTTATATGATTTTTTTAAAATGGCTCACTGTGCTGTTTCTATCATTACTTATGAACCTGAACCATAATTCACTACATGTACGTGTATCATCTGTGTACATTATCTACCACACCACACTCCATGTGCAACAATCTTTTATCTTATATTTTATACCTATCCACAAGATACGCCTTTAACTGTGCATTCAGTCAAAATTATATGGTTTTTATCTGTAGATTGACTCTTACACATTGTACTTGTGGCTGTATTCTTGTTATTACCTCCCTGATTGCCGCATGAGTGGCCGAAACATGTCAGTGGTTACTGTACAGTAAACTTATATTCATACACTCAAGTGTATTTTTGATCTTTGTAAAAATTTTATGTACCTGATCAGTGCAGAGAACATGGAAGACATAAAACCAATCAAATTCTTTACTGAGACAACAAGATATTCTACCAAGCAGTACACATTTTATAATTAAGGGAACATGAGATTGCATCTTTGAATTTACACAACACTTTATTTATTGAGAGAACTTACCTAAATCCAAATTATTCTGAAAGAATTCTGTTTGAATTTAATAAATCACTCACCTTTTTAATCGTAACATTCTCAAGTATTTTAGAAAGTGTTGGTAGAAAGTGTAGTTGGAGCTGCAAGATTTTTTTCTTTGCAAATTTTTTGTGACAACTTATTATGCTAATGAATAATAAATGTCACTTTTAAAAACAATGGCTATAAATGTTGAAAATGAAACTGAATTACATGCAATCCAGTGAGAGTTTTTAATCTATCATCTCAGCATGTGTTTGCTGCTTGTTGTAGTTTTGATCCACATTGGCACCTAGTTGGTTAGGACATGGCTGAATCACATTCAGTAGGACAAGTCTGTTTTCTGAAGTGAAGTCTTAAGCAGTCTCCTAGTCTCTCCATTTTAGTACTGATATAGTATTTAAAAATAGGCCATGCTCACTTTCTAACCCAGATTAATTTTTCATAATCACCCACTAGAATAGAATAGAATAGAATATAACAGAGTAAGAGTAGCATAGCATAGAATAGAGTAGGTGAATGGAACATAGTTTATTTACATTCCATAGATCCTTATCTGGGCTAATCCAGAGGATGTAGAATATCCCATAATGCAAGTGAAAAACTTGTTTCACATGTGAACTGAAGTAATTGTTTGACACAATTATAAATATTAGTAGTCCAAGAAATATTTTACATATGTTTGTACTGTTCAGTCTGGTAACTAGAGACTTGGAAGGTATTTAAGGAATGTAGGCAGGATGGGTGGGTTTTCTTCTGGTGTGGGTATATGACTCATCAAATACTATGTGTACAAAAACATTTACTATTTACATTACAGTGACTGTGCTGGCTCCTAATACTCTAGCTGCTGCTGTTTTTCACTGACATCTTGTGCCATAAGACATGTACTAGGCTCATATCCTATGCCTCCCCCTTTTTTATCATCCCTCAATTCCTGACCCTGCCAGTTTCAAGATATGGAAACTGTACTTTATATAGCTTAAGAATTTTCAATTCAAGTAAATTTATCAACAGATTGTAACATGTCGAAAAAGAGGTACTCTTTTCATGTAGGCTTTAGCACGTTTCTGTCATGATATGGAGTTTTTGAGGGTAGGAATGAATTATGTTTAATGGCAGGCAGGCTTGTCTATTAGCATTACTTACTTACCAGACATCATTATCAATAATACCATATGATGGATGGATTGTATTGTGGTTTTAGTGTGTCATGGCTGACATGGAACCAACTGTTCTGAAAGCTGGTGAAACGAAAAGAAAGTATAGAACTTCCTTCTATGGCAATGCAGCTGAATACTGGTCATCAGTTCCTGCAACTGTTGATGGAGTGCTGGGTGGTTTTGGCTTCATCTCCCAGACAGACATAAAAGGATCATTGTCTTTTTTGAAACAACTATTTAAGGTATGCATATGCCTTTTTCATTTTAATAGTAACTTTGTGTTTCAGGCTACTGTTTCATTTTCATTGTATAGTTTTGAACTAGTCTGAATTTTTATACAAATTAAATACATGATGTTTACTTCTTTGGTAATTTCACCGCTGAAGTACAGAAATGGCTGTTAAAATTAAATGACCTCTTATCACCATAAGGAGTTAGATCTCTGTTTTGCATCAGATATCTCCCATTTTGTATTGATAATGTGAGAACCTGCTGGTGGTAAAGGAAAAGAAATTTTGGCTGCATCCAATATAAGTGATCTGTTTCAGAACAGATTTTGTATGCAGGGGCCTAGCTGGGGTAGTGAGTTGTGCCACCAAGGTAGGTGGCAAAATTAATATTTTAAATAAAAACGTGTTCTGCTGCACTCAACAAATTTTAAATTACTGAGCCAAATACAAGGTAATTCAGTAAATAATTGTGATTTTTTAAATTTCATAGTTTGCCTTTGGGGCTGCAATTCTGGATGCCAAAACCCTAACTGTGCCACTGTTTGTGTGTATGGATTTTTTTTTTTTAATCTAGTACTGCATAAGCTAATCAACCCATTCATTGAGCAATTCTTGAAATGTCAGCTAACTGGTTAAGATAGATGATTATATACTAGCAAGTTCAGAATGTAAATGCTAGCTGTAAGTGTTGTGTACCTTTGTTAATATTCTGAGCTGTTTATTCCTTGATGCCATTTATTACATTTCTAATTTTTCAGTCCCAAAATTTGGAAATGTTAATTGGTGCTAATTGAAGATTCGTTAGCACCCTTGCATTACCCGTGTACACAGACATCAATATAATTAAAGCATTGATAAATAACTTGCAAATAGCGTCATGACTTGCAGTGTCACATGCTGCTGCGGTAGTAGTCTCAGTGTCATGACAAAGACTCATGACAGCCAACGATATTTGCTCATGCAAGATACAGTACACTCCAGATCATTTATGCATAAGTTATTCATCCTCTCTATTGTGTGTGCATATTCTTACTTTTAGTTTTTTGTTAAATTTAAATATTTTACACACCCTCCTCTTGAGTTCTTTTGAAACAAATAATTGTCAAAATGATTTATCATGACAGTAACATATGGCATATGTGCAATTTAAAATTAGAGTAACATTCATTTGAGCATGTATATTCTTCATTCATTCATGCTTTCTTTTCCTGCCATTATTTAAAAAAATAAAGAGTATCCTTTATTTTCACTATTACATTACAGAATATTCTAAGTAAAATGATATTATGTTGATATGTTGATGTAATTTTGCACAATAATGTAGTTACAGAATCCTCCAGGTCATGGACGAGCTTTAGATTGTGGAGCTGGAATTGGAAGAATTACAAAACATCTCCTTCAGCGATTTTTTGATAAAGTTGATTTAGTGGAGCAGAATGCCTCCTTCCTAGAAGAATCAAAGAATTTCATTGGAAAATGCCACAAAGTTGGAAACATGTACTGTGCTGGTAAGAGAGAGTAAAATTATATTCCATACAGTAATATGGGTCAAGAATATTCAGAATTAACATGTTGGTGGGAGGTAACATTAACGCATTTGCTGCCAAGTTGGTAATGTAGCATCTGTTCAGCTGCATTTGGCTGGCATAAAACTAATTTTGTTCAGCACCTTCAAAGATTATGCTGGACAACAAATTCCAACCTTCTGTTTTTGCTTCCTGAATTATATGTGCTGCTGTATGTGGACTTTTGAGCTGTCAACAGAAATTGTGTACCTTGTAGGGTTTTTGAGCAATCAAACAAATCAAAAGTGATAATGAAGGAAGTGGAACTTTCAGCAACATATTTCACCCAATCGTTCTATAGGTCTGGATTATTGTCTCAATCAGATGCCAGCATTTGGGCACTTTGTGGTTTCCCAGAAAGTTGTCAACAACTGTTCTGTATGCTCCCCACACTTCAGTGCCAGTTCATACTAGGACTGCATCACAGTTCCCATAAGGTCCTTTATGTTAGGACAAATGATGATCCTCTCTTATCTTTGCAATGCTGGTCCATGGAAACATTACACATACTGAAACCCTTCTCCTTTCTCATTCATGGCCATCACAGAATTTATCATCAGCCCAACCTTTCTGTGAAGTGGAGATGTGAAGAACCTCTCCTTAATGTCTGGCTCTGTGGCGGGAGCAGATGTGTATATACCTGGCAGTGTTACTAAAGCAGGGTACTATGTTTTCCAGGGGATTTTATTGTAGGCTTTTGTGATAGTACTCATGAATTTGATATTCTGTAACAAGGTATGCATTTTACAAACTATGCTATTAAAAAATACTTGGTATTGAAAAATTTCATTTTTAGTTCAATATTTAGGTTTTTATATTTTAAGGAAGTTATGTGGACCAGCATATATTGTATATAATGTATTAATTTTATACCACATTTTAAGCCCACAGTAAAGAATTCATTAGCAACTGATGAAGAAACCTATTAATGGAACCAGCACATCTGTTACTGTGTTGACTTAGTACTGTTGTTGGATTGTACCCTGAGCCACTTCAGTGCAGATTGGATTTTCAGGGTTAGAACCCAACACACATTGTTGATATTGTGTTTGACCAAGTTGCCACTTTAATCTTGCTGGCCATGGGAAGTAACTTTCACTGATCAGAGATATGGATTGGAGAATGACCTAACAGCTAAATAAATAAACAAATATTGCATCCAATAATCCAGGTTTGTATTATTTACTGCATTAGTCCTTCTGTGCATTAGCACATTACATTAACCAACATCAACTCTGCTTACAGTAAAAGTGTTTAACACTTTGAAGCCCAAGCCTGAGCAAGGCTCGGTCCCTGCCAACTTTCTGCGCGGCCCATACCCTAGCACAGTTTGGGTATTCGTGTATGTATTATAACATTCACAACTCGACCGCAGGTTTGGGTTGCATGGAAAAATATCAACAACGCCCAGGTTTCTGGACCCAACAAAACACTAAAGGGCTGGAACTCATAGTGTTAAAACGTCTGCAATTTCTCCGAAGTTTGATTGTTCCCTGTACTACTGTTGTGTGATTTGTTGCAGGTCTTCAAGACTTCTCACCAGAACCAAAAACATATGATGTAATATGGTGCCAGTGGGTTTTAGGGCATCTCACAGATGAAGATTTTGTTGGTTTCATGAAGTCATGCAAGTATGTCTTTGAAATACACATGAATGCTACCCCAGAAATTTTACTGTTTTGAACTGTCATTATGAGGACCTCTTCAGAGGTTACAGCTTGCACTTTTGCATTTAGAAGAGTGAGTTGAGTTGGGGCAGTGGGAGCACTGGCAAGTTGTGTGTGGATGTACAGGGTGTCCAGCTGGATGCAGAACCCACTCATAGCTGCATTGCCTAATAACACTGCCCTCTGTGCAGTACTGAATCCCTTTGTCAACATGGAAATTTGCACTTTAGAGTGGACACCATTGGTTGCTGCATAGCAATCAGTGATGGCCCTCACTCTGCAGTACTTAGTTCTGCAATTAAACAACTCTGTATGAAAATAATGGTGTCTTGCACATCTGTAACCATTAGGCAAAGGGAGAAGCTTGACGTTTGACACTGTCTCTTTTCTAACAGGAGGTAGTCTTCCATGGGGAACACACTGTTGTCCTTGCCAAGGGTAGCAGTCTCATGCTTCATGCACAAGCTGTCATTGAGGGTCAGCTGTGCTAGGAATTTTAAAGAAGACATGAAACTCGTTATGTTCACACGTCCTCACAAATCCGTATAATGATGGACGAATATCAATACACTATACCTTGTGGCTCAACACACATACATACAGGTGGTTTACACTTGCAAATCTTTGCCCTTTCCCTAGAAACCATGTCACTATAATATATTTGCATTTAACTGCACTATGCATATGCTAATTCTTCCTCCATTTTTTGTTTTGCACCTTTTGCCTTTTTATGTTAGCCCTTTCTAGATTTTCCCATTTATTCTTTTCACCAAGTATGTCACCAATATGTTGACTAATAGTTTCCTTCCATAAGGCAAAATGTTTGGCTATATTCTGCTTAGGACCTACAGGAAATTGGTCTTTTTCTTTTCACTAAAAACACTGATGCTTTCCCCTTACTTCACTGGTGAACTAGAGAGTTAAGATAATTAAAAACTGTACTGTAATGTTGTGTTCATCTGACAATGCATTAACAGCTCAGTTATGGCCTTGGTAAACTATGCAACTCTTAATTTCCCCACTGTCTTCTAAATAGTTTGGGGCAGTAACTTGAAACTTGTGGAAAGTGAAAAAGTGTAGCAAAGAGGACAAAGGAAGCCACAGTTATGAAGTCAGTACTTGTTTGAGTTTATGGTGAGTCAGTGAACAGCACCAGTCTCAAATACACTGGCTGGTATAGCAGTTGAACAGACATTAATTCTGTGTGCAGTGGATGAATGTTTTTGCACAGATAGTAGTCACTGACCCATCCTGTCTTACCAGGCAGTGGTCCTATTCCACACCATCGGCATTCCTCACATGCCTTCCAACATGTTGCTGTATTTCATGCTTGTGGGCGTATCTGCATCACAGAGTCTGGTGGATGGTAGCTAGTGAAGGTGACACTATATCAGCGGTTCCCAATATTAAAATAATGGAGGATTTCTGTTCACAGACTTACTTAGGCATCAAGTGAGTGTCGTACAATATCGTGGGAGTTGACTATTTATAAATTTGTTACATTACAACTTTTTGTTATGTATTATGTACATCAATGCATATTTTGCTTGTCTTACTGTATACATGTATATCTTCAGTACCTCCTACTATTACTGTAAGCGATCTCCCTCAAGGATGGCTGCATAAGTTAAAATATGTTGGAGTATAATGAAATACAGGTGTGAGTCACAACATCCCCATATTCTGTTGGTTATACTGTCATTCACTGTCAATTTGTACACAGAAGTGCAGCATTCTTAGATTCTAAAGGTACATCTCTGATATAATGTTGACTGTTATGAACTGACATATGTGGTCTTTCACAGGAGGGGATTAAAGCCCAATGGAATTATAGTTGTGAAGGAAAACCTGACATCATTTGATAAAGTTGAAGTTGACAAGGAAGATTCTTCTATTACCCGGCCAATTTCTCTTCTTCAGACACTACTCAAGCAGGCAGGATTGCATTGCATTAAACAGGAGAAACAAAACAACTTCCCAAGGGGCTTATATACTGTAAAAATGTTTGCTCTTGTACCTGATGTTACAAAAACCACTACTAATAGCAAGGATCATTGTTATATTACTGAGCCTTCAGTTACATCTAGTGATAATGGAGAGATATCATTAGTGGACTAAGGGAGAATGAAATAACTTATGCTGCATTGTAGACTGTCATAAGCAACAACTTATCTCATTTCTTCAAAAACATGTTTTGGGTTGATTTATAAAATAGTAGTTCAGAAATATCAGCTTCTGTAAGGATACAGCAGTGAAGATCCCTTTCATGTTGGAATGTGAACTGTTAAGTTTTATATACCGAAAAAATGCAGGTTAAATCCTAATATAGTATATATGTTTGAGCACAGAGCTAAAATTGCAGTACTTCAACCCCCATTTCCTGCAGGACCGTCCTAATTTCTGTCTGTGTGCAGTAGCACACATTTCAAACACAATTTGTTGAAGAAAGGATCTGATATTATAGTAGCCCTCACTTAGTCCTGCAATGTGTGATCTCTACATTGCTTTTATTTGCAGAACACACGTGTTACCTATCACTCGATGTACATAACAGTCGTGAGTGTACAGTAAAAGTTTACAGTATTACATTTTTAAGTTGAACATAATAAATACATACTATGCAATCAATGTAACATACTTTTGAAACTTAACTCCATCCATCATTCCAATATCTTCTACCATCTCACTTTTTGTAATACATTTTAGTACTCTAAGATTGATCGAAAGCCTTCACTTGAACAGTCTGCTGTGCTGCTATTAGATTGCAGAAATCCTTATTTCATTTAATAAATTTCTGCCTTTTACGGGAAATGCAGTTTTGTTACTGTCACAAGAGCTGACCCTTCAAACCTGTCCTGAGATGTGAATCCAGTAGTCCAGACCCTATCTCCCCATATCTTACGTTCCATTTTAATATTACCGTTACATATAAATCTGCATCTTCCAAAGTGTTCATCCTCTCAGATTTACTGACCAAAATCTCTTGTATGTGTAATTTTACTTTGTTACTATGCCTGTTTCAAAATGTTAGGACTACAGACACTGTTACACGTGAGACAGAAATATTGTAATTCATTCTTGCAGTCAGAAATTTCTTACAACAAAACAGAGAAATCAGAACCGGTATAGTGTAGCAGTATAGCGGCCGGCCTGCGGGCTGGACAAACCAGGTGTTCAAATCCCAGCACAAGGAAGAGATTTTTGTCCTCTAAAATGTCAAGACTGGCTATGGGGCCCACACAACCTCCTACTCAGTGGGTCTCAGGGTTTCTTCCTGAGGGTAAAGCAGCCGCAGCTTAAAATTAACCACTCAACTCCATCCAGTGCTGGTGTTTAAGGAAGGGATACTTGAGAAAGATTAATGGTTACCATATGAAACTGGACAATCTTAAATCACCTATCCCTTTTTTGTTACTACTAGTGAGTTTAACCCTTCAAAAGGTGGCAGCAGAAGGCAGTAAAATACAGCAGAGTGGATGTCTGTAATTTAGGAGACCAATGCTCTCTAAGGGCCATAGGATCAAGGAATAAGTAAGTGTGTTTAACCTATAAAAAATGGGGGCTTGAAAAATAAAGGGTTAAAAAACATTTTTTACTCTTCATCAAAGAGAAACTTATTCAGACTGAAAGGAAAAGCAATGCCCTCTTAAGATTTATTGAAACTATTATGTAATAATACAAGTAAGACCAATGTATGATTAATATTGCTGATACATTATTTGCAAATTATTCATTAACAGTTCAATTTTTTATTTTATGTAGTAAACCAACAAATGCACACTGATAAAATATGCTTTATCATATATTAAAATTCACCTACGTGTTAACAGGAACTTTTGCAACCAATGTCAGGTTGTTTTACAAGAATACTGGTAACACACAACAATTGCCCAAACTGCATACGTAAAACCACTGAATGTTACAATAAATATTTCAAGCTCTCCCTATGATCATAAAATATTGGATGGTATTGTTGTAAAAACAGACAAAATTCATGTTTTTAACAAAAATGTACATTATGTTGCTGTAAAAACATAAATTTTATGTTTATACAACAATATAATCTAATATTTTATGACCATAGGGAGACTGCTTGAGATATTCACTGTAAGGGTGTTTTACTTATGCAATTTGGGCAAATGTTATATGTTACCAGTATTATTGTAAAGCACCCTGATGATGGTCACAACAGTGACCAAACATGTAGGTGAAAGTTAATACACGATAAAGCATATTTTATTATTGTGCATTTGTTGGTTTACTACATCAGTGTAAATATTTCTTAGTGCATGGATATGAAAAATATGAAGTTAAATTTTGAGGATTTTCTTTACACTGCTCTGACTTGAAATTTACATACACCATTGCATACTTGGAAATGAAACTGTGAACACTAAAGGCACCATCACTTTGCTTTCACTTCATCCCAGGTTTTGTCTTCACTAACAAACCCAATGTTTTATATTATTACATATTGTATAAAGGATTTCATTGTGTGCACATAAACAATACAGTAAATTATATCTTTAAAAATACTTAATGGATACACCATATATGCTGCATCATGGGAGGAATATTTTGTTTGCTAACAAAGGAACATGACATGCGTTGCATGAAGTCATCAGACCAGGTATACCCAAAATGGATACAGATTTTCTATTTATGAGCTTGGATTTTTCAGTTTTAAAAGAAAACGCAGAGTTCTGAAGGAGAAATATGAATGTTGTGTTTGTCCAGAAACTTACATATGAAGATGTCATCAGCTCTGACATTGTTGCCCTATTCACAAACAGATGATTTCCAAGGAGGAAGCCCTTTGTTGGGCCACTGCACGTCTCACCCCTGGATCCATTACATTAACAGAAGTGCATAACTGACTCCACAGGCTAGAAAGGTTGAGAGACTTTAAACAGCAGGCAGCAAGCATTTTACAAAATGTTTCTCTAGACAAATCATTCTTAACCTGAGGCCCATGGACCTCAGATTTCAAGGTGTCCATGAACTCTGATGAGAAAAAAATTATAAATTTATTTTCACTAACCTCTAACTGAAATTTAGCTGTTCATTCAACAATGAATATAGGCAACAAAGTGATTTATGGGCTCTAAGACTCCAATAATGTTTAACTTCAATAAATCTCAATATCTCTGTCTTATGTATTTAAATACGTTTCACCAACCCGATATATACCAAATTTCATCCACATAATGTCAAGAAACTGTACGTAGAAATTCTTTTACAGCCATAAGTATTGTAGGATGGTCACAACACTTGTTTTCATGAAACTTATAGTTGCTCAACAATTTTTCATAAAGAACTCCTGTAACAAATGATGTTGCAATTATTGTAAATCCATTTACAGCCACAGAGAATAAAGTCCTATACCAAATTATATGTAAATCTAACAGTTTAGTTGTCAATACTGTCACAAATGAACAGACATAGTCTCCATAGGCTTTCTTTTGAACTTCATAAAGAAGACCTAATAAACCATTCAATGGTACACTTCCTGACAGCAGTGATGGAAAAGCGAGTTTCAAACTGGTAAAAACGAAAGACCAAAGAGGCCAAATGCAAATGAAGCCACTAGTGCTGGGGTGTATACCCATGGCACAAAAAAGAACCCCATCTTTAGTTTCTGGCTGAATACCACAGTATTCCAGGCAGAAATATATATATATTAAGGCATGTGCAACAGAGGCCTTAAAAAAAAGTAAACACATAAAATGTAGACAATTTGAATGCAATACTGCTCGAGAAATAACAGGCAAGGGAATGCAAACTGAACATATATTTGCAGGTTATGTGATTTAGCTGTGACCCACACTTACAACAGTTCACTCACAGATGTTCGAAGAGTGCACAATAAGTAGTCCAGTATGTATCATATTGGCATTGAGGTCTGGTCCACACATCTGGAAGCATGGTGGGTACAGCCACAGCATCTCATAACCTTCCAGACAGTCTCAGCAAAGCAATGATGAAATGTAAACAGCACATTTTGGTTTGCGGCCAATGGCATGAAGTTGTCAGGCAAAATGGCTGTCTCTGCCAATTCATTTCCATAGAAATTTTTAATTGAAAATTTGAAATGTGAAAACATAGAGGCACTAACTGCAGTCTTGTTGAATAGCATGAATTTGGGCCCTCTGCTTCCAAAGTCAGTATAAGAAATTCTTCCAACATATCTAGGTACACTACACCTGTAACAATTGTTTTGGCACACTTTCTCTTTGGATAGAGCACAAGTCACTTGAGACAGTCCCCTGCAAATCCAATTACTGCATTGGAATTATTGTTTCCCCAAAATTCTAAAATGAAAGCAGTTAACATGCCAGGACAGAGAAAGTGGCTTCATAACTGAACACTATTTTGGCTGTAAAAATTTTACCATCACCATCTGAAAGAATGTTATATCCATATGTGTAGCAAATTTGTCTGCAACTGTAACATGCAATACTCGACATTTGTGTTGTAACTTTTAAATTTCAAATAGTTTGTGGCATTCCATGTATTCTCAATTGTGGCATGCTTAACTTGTCATGCAACTTGTCTCTGTGATTTTCTTGGCTTGTGAACAAAGTCACCAGAAATTTATTCACATCTTACCTCCAAGGACTATTTGTTTGCTGGGGATCTTCCTTCACAAATGCAACAAGCCTCACTTACTAACTTATACCACTCGCATACACACATTTGCACTTGTGGTTTCCCTACCAAATGTCACAGTGTAACCGCAGATTTTGATTTGTTAAACAGCACATATTGGCATTCTACATCGAGCACCTTTCCTCCACTATGTTAGCTTCACTGGCAGTAAGGCTTGGAGATTCTTGTAGTGCTTCTTCAAATCTTTATCAGATTATGTAACTGAATATGCGTGTTTTTGCTGCTGTGCCTGTTAAATTTTAAACATAAAAATCCCTTCACTTCCTATGTTACTCTGCATAATCTGAGTCAAATTGCTGATCAGAATAACTCATGCATGTGTGGCATGCTTATTCTGTATATGGCCCCTTGCCCAATAGCCTTCACAGAAAGGCCTCATCACACGCAACCAGCAGAACAAGCACTGGACCACCTTCACAATGGTACTAGAATGCAGTGAATTTCCAAACTCTGGCCCTGGGAAAAAGTTTCCACTTACAGACAATACTGTTTCACAAATGATTACACCTGTTTTATAAGTGAAAGTCAACAAGCATGGTTCCTTAGTTAATCCCATGTAAGGGATGTTACAGCAGTCTATGACTCTGTTGTACATTGTATTCAGTGGTGAATACCAATCTGGTGGTCAGGTCTAAACACAACAGTACGCATGGCAGTGTACTGTTCCATCACACATTACCTCTGTTATCAGTATTGTGACTAATGTTACTCTTGCTACCTGGTGGCATGCTTGTTCACCAGTGCAGACAAAACACCCTTCTCACCATCACTTAAACAATGGCAACCACACTGAAATTATGGAAAAATAAGTGTGATTTGTAATTTGGCTTTCCATACACAAAAAGCATCCATCCCATAGCAATCCACTGTGACCTGTAAGAGTCTATGGTCAATCAGAATCCATAACATGTGTCACAATTCCCCATGAAAAAATTCAAGACATCAATACTGGGAAGAGTGAATGAAACAGAATTTTCTGGAACATTCAAGGTCATTTTGGTGGATTTCACTCCTAGCAGTGGTCATTATAAGGCGCTCTTAACTGAAGTAGGGAGGCTGAGTGCTGCAGGAAACTCACATTACTGTCAAAATGAATACCGCTGTTGCATAACAAAACCATCTCACACACACTCCTCACACCACAGTTCAAATCTTCAGCACCTGGGAGTGATAGGTTCTTCCCCACCCTCCCTATAGCCCAAATATGGCACCATTAGACTTCCACTTGATCCACAAAATTAAGATGCACCTTCAAATTCTATATTTCCAAATTGATGAAGACGTCAAAGTGGGGATGAAGTGATGACTTGTTCTGCAGGAAGCGACATTTTATCACCAAGGCTGTGACTCTTTTGATCTATTGCCATGACAAGTGCCTTAACAAATGCAGCTACAATGTCCAAAAACAGACTAAGTGCATGCCTCTGTCTGAACCATGTGTCACCATAATTGCTTTATATTCTAAATAAAAAAAATTGGGGACCTTACATTCTGCTTACCCTTGTATTAATAAAAGTCACTGAAGCCATAGCCTCGCTGCCAAATGGGTACCTCTAAAGCCAAATTGGTTGACACCTTTGACATGTGTGCACTTGCCTAAATGACAAGGAAGCTATACAAGAGCACTCAGAACATAGGGCCATACAGATATATGTACCGAGTTTGCAGTAATGTGTGGTGCATCTGAATTGGTACACAACAGACTACACACATAAAACAGTACCAAGTATTTTTTAAATTACAGGTTTCATAACAGAATAATCCAAAAGATATTCATGTATACTACAACATGCAAGATCTTAATCCTAAATGAATGACCATTTCTTACCTGCATGAATGAGCAGCTCTACTACAGGGTTCCAAAAATGAGGAATTTTACATAATAAACAATAAAATATGTTTTAAATTTATATTTTACTTGTGATACAGGAAATTAGCAGTCATTTGAATTTCAGGCTTTAACAGCAAACTTTCTTGGTGGATGAGCTCGACGTTTCCTAATTTCCTTAAGGGTCTTTATCTGACATTCGTGCTTGGACAGTGCCCGCCGAATTGCACGAGTCTTCTTTGGTCTCAGGTCCAGAGGTTTGTATTTCTTGTTCTACAAACACAAAAAGTACATCTGAGCTAAATCGTAGTACAAGCATCACAGCATTACAGTATCATATCAAACCTTCCCACTCTATGAAACTTTCATATATTAGCTGTCTTGATTTATTCCAGTGATGAATATTTCTATCCCCTAATGGCACATTTTTTCAATTTACAATTATCTTTCTCCTTTACAAAATTATTATTTTACAGGCCTGAATTCTAACCTACAGCCATAAAAATTATAAAGAGCAACTACAAACTATCTTCACGAATAGTACAAAACAGACATAACCAGTTTTAACATGTTAGGTTTCACTACTATACTTAAATGTATTTCGTTTTCATTCTTATCAGGTCTAAACAGACTTTTACATCATCTAAGAGTCAAACAAGTTCTTTATCCTGCAACAACTGCATCATATGGTCAAAAGTATCTCACATTGAAAACATATGTACCACAACTTTTACAGTGGATATAAACACGAAACTGCCATGCACAAAAATGAAAGAACACCAAGAACATACAGGTGTTATTTGTGTAAAATTCATGTACAAACGATATCAGTCATTATACTACTAAAGTAAATGCTCTTTCTGTAGTATCCACGTTGAACACATATGAGGTCTGTAAATAAAGTAATGAGACTGCCTGCGTATCGCACGATCTGGCAATACTGCGGGCTTGCCCTTCACATGAAGGTTAGATAAGAGTCTCATACACTTCTAGTATGAGTTTCAACTCGCTAGCGTCAACACGCTAATTTTAGTGCGGTTTCTTGTGAAGCAGTTTTTGTGTGTGTGTCACAGAAATGGAAGAGAGCAATTTCGAGCAACGATGTGCAATAAAGTTTTGTGTCAAACTTGGGGAAACCGGCATTGAAACTTTCAATAAACTGAAACAGGCCTATGGGAAGCATGCTTTGTCGAGATCACAAGTGTTCAAGTGGTTTAAGGCATTTTCAGAGGGCCGTGAATCCATCGAAGATGAACCCCGCTCTGGAAGACCTTCAACTTCAAAAACTGATAACAATGTGG
>Ga0123354_10008385_pt1 | contig 15702 bp, 12 predicted proteins | sample TergutLab28metaG_2_FD_97872 | JGI IMG/M metagenome (GOLD analysis project Ga0123354, IMG submission 97872) | Labiotermes labralis P4 segment gut microbial communities from Petit-Saut dam, French Guiana - Lab288 P4 | ecosystem: Host-associated > Arthropoda: Insects > Digestive system > Gut ...
AGAGAGTCCTCATTAACTGATACTATTTGTCTGGGCATGGTTCATCCGCCTTTCTTGGTACGTTTTTTGTTTGGTCATAAAAATCATACCGACGGTGTTTGGACCATGTCCATTACCTATTTTTGGTTATTCAATTTTCAATTTGCGAAAGATATTGTACGTTACCCAATAGTGGCGTTCATACTCCTGTGCAAAACGTTTATAATAAAGCCTTAGAAAAGTTCCCGTACTGAAAATACGGTTCTCAGGGGTGGGTAGGTGATGAGAGGCGATGGATTCTGACAGTCATCCCGTTTTACTGAAAAGCAAGAAGAGTTATCCGTTCTTAACGTTGTGTCTTTCTATGGTAGCGATCGGTATCGCTGCTGAACTGATTTATGCGACCAGTGGGCGCTTCAGCATCATAGGCGATAGCATATTGCAATTGATACCTTTTGGGATCTTGCTGTATGGGTTACTTGAACATTTCTTTCCAAGGTTCTGCTGTAGGTATCGCAGATTCGCTCCAGCTTTTCTATTGGCATATAGCGTCGGGATGTTGGTCCTTGATATGGTGCCGTTCTCGCTTTTTATAGCTACTCTGTTCGGAGTTATAACCGGCTTGTTCATTTGCGCGTCACTGGTGAGTTTTCTCGAAAGTGGTGAGGTGAAGAATCTGGGACTTAAGATCGGTATCTCAGCGAGTCTCTATTCGGTGGCGGTCTATCCCTTCAGTATCGGGTATCGGTATTTCTTGAAGCTTCTTCCTAAGATGCCTATCACCACCATCGGGTTTTTGATCCTGATGGTGCTTTTGGCTGTCGTGTTCTATCTCTGGCCGGAAGCTGATGAAAAAGCAGAGCCGTTTGAGCGAACAGAGGTTGATGTCATAACCCCACGCTATCTGACCGTTCTGTTGATCGGACTGGTGGTCTTGATCGCTCTGGGCCAGGTGATGAATTCGGGAACGTTGGAAAAGCAAGGAGGCATCACAGGCATACCCTGGCTTTATCTGTTTATCATTATCCTGCGTATTCCTTTCGGTGCTCTTTTGGGACACTGGATAGATAAGCGGCCGAGTGCTCTTATCATGACCGTTCCGATCGTTTTGATGGCGCTGGGTTGCTTTGCTCCGCTCTTTCGCTATGGAACTTCAGTGGGGAGTGTGACCGCGTATCTTCTGCTCAATATTGGGGAGAAAGGTGTCGTATTCCTTGTCTGTATCCTTTGTGCGACGATGGCCATAAGACATCGCAACAAAGGTTTTATCGCAGGCTTTGGCTTGCTGGTATATTTTGCCAGTGAGGGATATCTGAATCTGCACCGACTGGGGATTTCGCTCACGAGTTTCAATAATCGGATAGACTTCCCGTTGATGTTAACGATCATTCTTTTCGCCTTTCTTGTCTGTCTGTTTCTGGTCTATCTGGCTAGCCGGATGCAAAATGAACGGCCTGGCCAAGAGGATCGATCCGAAGCAGGTGAGTCACTACAAGATATCTCCGCAAAGTATCATTTGACCCCACGAGAAACAGAGACTTTGCAGTTGGTGATCGAAGGAAAAGATGCTGCGGGAATTGCTCAGGCGATGGGTATTGAGAAAAATTCAGCGCAAAATAACGTTGGTGCGCTCATGAATAAAACAGGGACAAGGCCGCGCAGCGCCCTGGCTGCTCAATTCCGTCATATAAAGTTCTAATAGGGTGATCCGTCGATAGAGTTGAAAACAACTGTATCCGCTTATTTCGAAATTCAGTTGGAATCGCACTGGTCTTAAGAGTTCTTTCTTGTTAATTTGTCTTTACTGGCAGACTAGCGCAGGAAAGGATTTTTTATGAAGCAGTCAGATCAGTTATCGGCATTTGCGACAGGTCAAGATCCTCATGATCGTTCTTGGTACCGGTCACTTTGTATCCTACTTTCTGTTGTATTAGTCTTAGCGCTCATTCCCACAACTGCTGTGGCGGCATCAAAAGACACCACCACAGTCCCTTCTCAGAAAGCTTCCACCCCGCCCCTTGGTTCTGGCGAGGATACTTATGGCGCTCCCGCTAATGCCAAACCCGATCCAGCCTCTAAGGTAGTGCCCCAAAAGAATGATCCCAACGCCAAGCGTGTCAAAGAGATCGTAGAAGATCGTACGGTAAACACCAAGACCTATGAGCTCTCTGACGGGGAGCGCCAGATAGTGGACAGTGCGGGAGCTCTTCACTACAAAAACGCTAAGGGTCAGTTTGTTGACATCTCAGAAAACCTCGTCTCTTCAGAGGCTACGGCTCCAGTAGGCAGTATCGAGACCCTCTCTACTGAGAACAAGACGTCTTTTTCTTCTACCGCGCAAGGAGCAGCAACCCTTACAAGTCCTGATGGCAAACAAAGTGTCTCCTTCACCTATTGTGGCCAGGAGCTTTCTGCGCCGCTATCGCTGGGAGATACCGCTCTCTACCTGGATCCGACCGGTGCTACTACCTTGCAATACCAAGCACTCTCTAATGGCGTCAAAGAGACCCTGCTGCTGAACACTCCTACCACCAAGACCAGTTATGATTTCCGGCTTGATTTTACGGGGCTGAGCCTTAAGCAGGATAAAGGTACTTGGGAGCTTATCAAGGAAGATGGCTCTGTTGCCTATGTGCTCTCTGATCTGGTGGTAAGTGATTCTGCCGAACAAGAAGTCGCCTGCCCAAACATCTCTTGGGAGCTGCTTTCATCGGGCAAAAGCTCCGCGCGTTTTAGGGCGACCATCGATAAGAGCTGGCTTGCTTCTTCAGAGAGGGTCTGGCCTGTTAAAATCGACCCCTCAGCGACTATCAGTGTTGCCCAGGATGGTTATGTGAGCTCTGGTACCCCGACTACTAACTACAACACAGCAACAACGCTTCAGGCGGGATACAATGGCACGGCGTCTGGTTATAACAGGAGTTATATCAAGTTCAATGCTCTGCCCAGCCTTGCTGGAGCAAGTATTGACAGTGTGACGTTTTCTGCATATGTGACCGCACATCAGGAGAGGGACTTTTCAAATGGCGCCGTCACCGCGATATTGGCGGGCGCAACGACGACAAGCTATCTTGCTCAGGCTTCTGCGGCAATCCCTTCGACTGTTACCTGGAACACTAAGCCTGCAATGTCTGCTTCTATTGCTACGGCTTCTATAGCAAGCAATAGTACCTGGGCTACCTATACCATCACTTCTGCGCTTACCGGCCCGCTTACTACGGGCGCTGCTTTTAATGGTCTGGTGCTTTATCAAAGTGAGAGTGCGACAACAAGCGCGATGTGGAATACGTTTTCCTCATCAGAAGGAGCACATGCGCCCTATATGACGATTACCTATTCAACAAAGACAGCTCCCATTACTAATCTTACTTACACCCAGGCCGCTTCTGCCAAATATTTCAAAGAGACTGACGTTAACAAGGATGGCATAGCAGATAACAAAAACGACTATCCTGACGCTGGCAGGGGATCAGTCGACCTCTCCTGGAACGCCGATCCCCATGCGGCGGGGTATCACGTCTATATGTTTGATGGGGGGAGCTACCGCCAAGTGGGAACAACGCTTGGGCAAAACAACACAACCTGGTCAAGCGCAGGCGCTGGTATCTACCCTTCAGATTCAACAATCTCAAAGATCGCTGATAGCTCTTCTACTGCTAATCCTTTTGTAGGACAAGGACCTTCTCCGGCATTGAAAACCGGGACAGCCATACTCGCCTATCCTGCGGGAACCACTTACTCGGCTAACGGAGGCAACGGTACGGGTATTGTTGTTGCCGATGGTAACTATCTGTATGTAAAACAGTGGGGAACTTACCCGGGGGCTTCTAAATGGGTGCGCTTCACCCAGACCAACGCCGCAACAGCCTCTGTGCCTACCTATGGATCAGGAGAGATGCTAGCTACCGCAGATAGCGTACCAATATCTCATAGCGCTTTTATGCTTAATGGGGTTCTTTATGACGGTTCAGTTCTTTCTGCTACAACAAATACGACTACGATCGCTGGTTATGCGGCTTCTGCCTTTGACAACGCTTCAGCGCACAGGCTTAGCTTCACTTTTGATCAATCTTTGCTTACCTGCACCACAGGAGTTCCTGTTGCTTCAGGATACAGCGGTGCAGATGTGATGCTCGCAACAGATGGTACCTACATCTATTCTGCCGGGATATCAGGGCAAGGCTTTGCGGTGCGGCAATATGATGACACTGGTCACTTCATTAAAGCCTGGAGCGTGTCGGTATCGGGTACGACGCCTTTTAGCTACTTTGATTCGATGACCTGTGATGGTAACAATCTTTATCTTTTGGAATGGACTGCCAATGGCAATGCGCGTACCTATAAAGTATCGTTAACAACTCATCAGGTAACTGATGTGTGGGGCCAAACAGACCAAGGAGCTACTCGCATGGTGACCCTCGCTTACGACAGCGCGCATAAGCGTTTTATCGGAGGAGCACTCGATACAAGCACAAGCCTGTATATCTTTCGCGGTTCTGGCCTTGATCTGCGGGATAATCCTGCTCCACTTTACCAAAAATCAACCACAACAACTTATTATGGGCGGACCCACTATTGGTTCAGGATAACGCCTTATGACACCTATGGAGAGTCTTCAGTATCCTCGGCCATCTATGTAATGCCTACCTTGGAAAACCGCACGATAGCGGCCGCCAACGCTCCAGATGTCGCCTATACTTCTCTTGGCTCAATGCAAGGTTTAAACATCGAAGCAGCCGAAGGCAGGCCTGATGTTCGTATCCAGGTCCCCGGATTATCTGCTGCTACTTACGGACCAGCAGCCCAAGTAAGCTGTACCTATACCTCAGACATGGCATCAACTTCTGATTATCTACCCAAAGACTGGCGCTTTTCCTTTGAGCAGACGATCACTCAACTCTCTTCGGGGGCTGTGCAATATACTGATGGGGACGGGATCCAATATCTCTTTGCGCAAGATCCCCAGGATGCGAATGCCTATGACTCCCCGGCAGGCATGTTCTCAGTGCTCGCTAAGACTTCCTCTGGCTGGACGATGACTGACCCTGATCAGACCCAACATACCTTTGGATCAGATGGTAAGATATCAGCCGACATCGATCGTAACGGCAACCAGACGACCTATAGCTATCCTTCGGGAGGCGTCAAGATCCAGGCAGCTAATGGGCACTACTTGCAGTTAAGCCCGAACAGCACCAATGGCTATACGCTCTCTCTTAATGCGGGATCAAACTGCTTAAACGAGTTCTCTTATACTATGAGCAGCGCCACCGGTCTTGAAATCGAAGAGAACGTAGGTGATCCGGTACGCGTGATATATGATGACTTCTCCATGAACACTTTCGGGCAGGTCACTGAGATCGACCGCACAGCACAAAGTACAGGGAGCGGACCTTCTGCAACCTTAGCCTACACGGCGAACTCAGTTGGCTGCGATTATGCGGCAGACGGCGCTTCAGCTTCGAATTCGCAAGTAATGTACAGCTTGCGTTCGGCAAATGTCACCCAGGCAACGCTGGTTAGAGGGCCGTCTGCTACTAACAACAATGCGGCGTTTCCTCCAGCAACAGAAAAGCAGGTTTTCTTAACTGACCCATCCGGCCAGGAGCTCTGGTCATCGACTTCGGCTGATCAAGCTTACGGAACCTACTGTACCTATAACGCTTACAACCAAGTCATTACTACCAGAGACCCCGTAGCTCCTTCAGCAGATGGGCTGAGCTATACGGATTGTCCAGAGTCAGCGGGCACTCCTGCCTCGACACTTTCAGACTATGATAGCTCAGGCAACTTGACCTACTCACTGGACAAGGCAGGCCTAGAGACCTGGAACTACTATAACGACACAAACGACTTGATCAAGACTATCGATAACAACCGGGGAGTCACCTGGAATGATGTCGACGATAAGGGCAATATCTTAGTTAGCGAAAAGCTGATAGCGGCATCAGGAGAGCGCAGCCGCACTGAGTATACCTATAACTCCCAAGGATTAACCACCTCAGAAAAAGATGCCATTTCACAGAACTCTGATGGAACCTATATCTTTGATGAGAAAGACTTCTCAAACTTTGCCGATAACGGAGACCCCCAACAGACAATAGAGCGCAACGTCCAGCTTGCGCAAGACGCAGCCCTACAAGACATCACTACGAGCTGCGTGATTGATAACTTTGGCAATACACTCTCAACTACTGATGGCAGAGGGATTGTGACCAATACTTCTACTTATGATGTGGCCGACTCAGTACTTACTTCAACAGATAAGACGGGCATGACCACAACGGATACGTATGACGCTTTTGGTAACAAGCTTGAGGAATACCAGAGCCCGGCAGGGAGCTCAACAAAGTATAACTGGGTCAAAAATATCTATGACTATAAAGGCAACGTGCTGACGACTTCAAACTTGGATACAAGTGGCAATGCCGTGCAGACAACGACCAAGGGTTATGACTGCCTGTCCCGTGAAGTCATCTCAGACGATAGCTCACAAGCTGGGGCACAAAAGACTTCCTATGATGCTGCCGGAAATGTTGTCACTCAGACCTCAGAAGGTACTGAGGCCGGGACAACTACCACAAACACCTATGACGCGGCAGGCCAGCAGGTCTCAAGCGTCAATTCCCTTACCACTGGCGCCCCTACAACGACGACTTACGATGCGGCAGGAAACGTCACTTCAACTAAGACCACAGGGCAGCCCGATCAGGGCGCAGATTATGACATCGCCGGGAATGCCGTCACCCAGACTACAGGTGGTGTAACTGATACTTGCGACTACGACTTAGACGGTAACGTCACTTCTGATACGCAGACCGCTTCTGGCAAGCCTACGGTAACAACCACTTCGGCCTATGATCTAAAAGGGGAGTTGCTCTCGACCAAGATGGGCGCCCAGACAGCGACTACCAATACTTACAATGTGCGGGGTGACCTGCTCGCTACCACTGACTTTGACGGCATAACTACTACTTACAGTTATGACGCAGATGGCAATCAGCTCACTGAGAAAGTCGGCAGCGATGACCCCACTACCAAGACCTACGACAGCGCTTCAAGGGTAACCAAGCAGGTCAACCCTGATGGGACCGAAGCCGATTACGCCTACGACAGCTTAGGTCGGGTAAGTGAACAGAAGGATCTCAAGGGCTCAACAACGCTTAAAGACACGACCACTACTTACGATAGCGCCGGACGTGTCAGCTCGATTGATGAGTCAGTATCGGGCTATAAGCAGGCCTTCAACTACCAAAACACGGGATCAGGAACTACCGCTCAGACTGTAACCACAAAGACCGAGACCTACGCAGACGGCTCTACTCAGACAAGTACGGTCAATGGCGCACTCTTTGGCTCGGATACCCTTAGTCCGAAATCCGGATCAAGCTATAATGTGGCGAACACAAGCTATGATGCCGGCGGCAGGCCGACCGCCAGAACCGTGGGCAGCCAAAGCTCTACGCTTTCCTATGACAGCCAGGGCCGCCTTGTTACCGACACTGATCTTTCTGCGGCAGGACAGGCGACCTACAGCTATGCGTCAGATGACTCCAAACTCACCTCCTCAAGCTATAGCCGCTTAGGTTCTCAGAGTGCTGCTTACACCTATTCGCCGGATCGTACCCAGCTTGCCTCAGCTAAGATAGGCTCAACCACAACTGCTTACGCCTATAACGCTACCACTGGAGATATTACTTCTGCAGGCGCAACGAGTTACTCCTATGACAGCACAGGCAAACTGAGTGGGCGCGCTTCTAGTGGCGGCCTTACGGTGTCACTTCCGATAAAGACCTCTTTTGCTTACGATGAGCTCGGCAGAAGAACCTCAAATGATCAGGGACTCCACTTTGGGTGGTCAGGGCAGAGGCTTACTTCTTCAACAAACGTGGAAATGGTAGGAAGTAAACCCTCTGTTTATGCCTATGACGCATCAGGCCAGAGGCTTTCAAAGACGGTGTCAGGCACAACTACCGACTACCTTTATGACGGGACCAAGCTCGTCTCGCTTACCGCGAAGTCTCCCTCGCTGACTCAAAACATCACCTATCTGTATGGTTCAGGGTCCACTCCTGTTGCGGCCTGCTACAGTACCCCTTCAACTTCAACGGCGACTCCTGCTGTAAACTTTGAGATCGTCTCAGATCAGAGAGGGGACGTACGCGAACTCAGAGACACTAATGGAGTCGCTTTTGCTCGCTACGACTATGACGCCTATGGAAATATCACCTCTGACCAGGAGTTTGCAACGAGCCTTATCACTCTTGCTCTAGCTCAACAGATCTCAGCAATTCAGCCTCTGCGCTACGCAGGCTATGTCTTTGATGCAGAAACTGGGTACTACTACTGCAGCCAGCGCTATTATGACCCAACTACCGCGAGCTTCATCTCACGAGACCCTGCTAAGGCAGACGGGGAGAAAAGTCCGTATATGTATTGTGCTGGAGAGCCAGTTAATAGTATTGATCCGAGTGGACTATTAAATTGTTGTTCGTCAACAAAGGCTATTCCCAATACGGGGCTAACAGTAAATTTTGTGAGCAGATGGGAAGTTCAGGTTCCAAAAAAGAATCAAGTAAATTGTCGGGTTTTTCAAGTAGATGGCGGAAGGATTTACCGCGGAAGTTCGAGCTATACAGTCACCTACTATCGATTCAGCATGTATGAGTTTGGAACATCGACAAGCGGGAATACTGTTTACCCATCGTATTATAGTGGTTGGTATTCTTTCACTAATCCAAAAACTAATAATTGGGGCGGCATACCGTTAGTTTTTGCATACACGAAGGCTCCTTACATCAAATGGAACTATGGGGGTAAAGATGGCGGTGGATGGCAACTGATAAGTTTCTCTGTTGATGTGAAAGTCAAACAATCTGGGAAAAGTGCCATAACTGTCTATCGCGTGACTCGAACGCTGTGGGATGATAATACTACGTATGTCGGCGTAATGAAAATGTGATATCAACATAGATTTGATTTGAGGGTAATTATGAATAAACTTGGTAGAATATTTAATAGTTCTATTATTACTTGGATGTTATTAGCAATTGTTGGAATTCAAGCGCTTTATTGGACTGCTTGGATGTTGTCAATGATTGTTCACAACCAAGCACCTTTTTGGATGCTTTCCATTAGAGGTATCTGCTATGGGCTATTGATTCCTGGCGGAATTCTATTAGCTATCTGGTCAAAAGCGAAATGGGAGACAAGTGCCTATTATTTTGGGATTGTGGCGGGGGCTGTAATGACCGCCGCAGGCGCATACGATATCTATGTGCATCTTAATATTGTTCGTGCATATTGGGCAGCCACCTATAAGGCACCGACTATAATGTTCTTTCTTGTGCCCGGTTTATTGGGGCTATGGCCGGTCTTCCTTTCCTTAGTTCTTGTTTGTCGAAAGAAACGTGGTAAGCTCGAATTAATTTTGTTGATTGTGGCAGCCTTGTTAGTCTTAACCACGATTGCTCAGTTACTTTCTGTATTCAATGTATGGGTATTTTCTCAGATACCAGGCACCTTGTTGAGCGCAGTTTTATTAACAATTCTTTTATGGGGTTTCCTTTACATCATTTATCAATCGCTTAACTCTAAAAGATGGTTGGATAAGGGAAAAGTTAATAATATTGCATGAAATAGCTCTTCGGTAATAAAGATCTAATAACTGAGGAGAAGAATTATATGAAAAAGAGTTTTGAGTTGCATAAAAATTATAAATGGATTATCACTGGACTAATAGCATTGGTTGCTGTGTTTGTTTTTGTGCTCTATCTCTGTTTACATCCTCATTCAAAAACAGTAGTGCAGGTCAATGGCACAACTATCACACAAGCAGACATCAATCAGCAAACCACCTTCCCACTTGCGCAGACTCCGGGGATCTTTGATGCTAATGGGGGGGCAGCTAACCAGAAAGATGTCAACCAGCGCAATCTGAACGCAGCTATCGACCAGCAGTTGCTTTTGCAGGAGGCTAAGAAGCGGGGGATCAAGGTCTCTGGCAAAGTGATCGATTCAACCTATAGCGCGCTGACTAGAAGCTATGGTTCTGATAGTGAACTGCAAGATAAACTTAAACAAGCAGGCATGACAGAAAAGCAGCTCAAGGCAGCGGTTGCTGATGACCTTACGATCTCGGCGCTAACGAAGTCTCTTATCCCTGACGCTTCAGCTACTGATGCGAAGCTGCAAGCCTACTACAGCTCTCATAAAAATCGCTATACTGGCGCCGGTAGCTTCACAGATCTCAAAGATGAGATCAAGGCGGATTACCTCAACGACGCCCGCTCTACAGCAGTGACCAAGCTGGTCGCACAACTCACCAAGACCGCCACGATCAAGAAGTAGCTCCGGTATGCTCTCCTCTTTTAAAGACACCACAACCGCCTATGATAGCGCAGGGCGTACCAGCTCGATCGATGAGTCAGTATCGGGCTATAAGCAGGCCTTCAGCTACCCTATTTTTGGATTATCTAATGAAAAAGCTCTTGCGAATATTGTTTGTTTCAGGCCTGAGCGTCTTGATGCTTATTGCGGCAAGCGTGGCCTTACCTGCTGGAATATACCTCGGGGGTCAGTTGATTAAACTTGGACCACAAAAAAAGACGCATTCGTTTCCTGCTGATCTTTCAAGCCAGACAGCAACAGCTGCTGTTGAGTCTTATGTACGAGAAGGGTTCATTAAAGGAGACCAAGTGAAATCTGTAGAAGTCTCCTTTGACGGGATTGTCGATACGCCTCTATCATTTAATGGTATCGACTACACAAAGGCCTTTAGATACTTTGTCAATTACACCTATATTCAGGGGTTGTCTTTTCCGGGAGAAGATATTTGTACCAAATACTTCCTTGTTACCTTCGACTGCCAGAAAGAACAATGGATAGTTTATGACGATAATACTCGAAATGGTTTATTGCCATGATCGGATAAGATTTTATGTGCTATATCTGTCAGGATACGAGAAATAGAGGATGTTAAAAAGTGAAAAACTTATTGACTAATCCGCGCTTGCTCTATAAAGCGTATCCATTATTGAGCGTAAGCGATTGGAGGAAAACAGGAGCACTGCTTGATGTTATTGCTTGCATTACGTTTGCATGCTTATCGCTGTTCTCTGGATGGCCCATTGTGATTTCAATCGTTCCTGTCTATGCTTGTTTTCGTGTTATGTTTTATATGGCATGCTCGCCTGGTCGTCTTTCGAAAAGAAAAATTATGATTGAAGTTGGCTTGGCAGCTCTTGTGGCGTTTCTTCCCACATTTGCATCACATTCTTATGCTTATGCCATACAAGTCGTAGTGTATTTCCCTGTATTTTTGGTTATCAACTTGCTGTTTTATTTAGTAGCAGGATTTACTCCTGTGGCATTTGCGAAAAGAGAATTCTATTATTTCAGTATTATTTTCATATTTATAGGACTAGGATGTGTCATCTTTTCCGTAAGCACGGGGTTGGTTTCATTTAATCAATGGACTAACGGGAACATTGTCCTATATTTTGCGCTTATTATTCCTTTTGGGTCGATAGTAAGGTCTATTGCTGCTATTTTGGGCAATACAGTAAAGTGAGGCTGCTCAGTTATATATGCGCTGTCTTTGCGCTTGTTGCTGTTGTGAGAGTTGAAAGAACGAAAGAGAGAACGAGAGGTATTGATGCTGCGTAAAAACCGTAAACCGTTAATCATCGGGACGACAGTAGTTGTTATCGCAGCCGCTGTTGTCGTGCTTTGCCTTGTCTTGCGCCCCCACTCAAAAACACTTGCGCAGGTTAACGGCGTGACTATCACGCAAGCAGATATCAACCAGCAGACGGCCTTTCCACTTGCGCAGACTCCGGGGATCTTTGATGTTGATGGGGGAGCAGCTAACCAGAAAGACGTCAATCAACGTAATCTGAATGCGGCTATCGATCAGCAGCTGCTTTTACAGGAAGCTAAGAAGCGGAGGATTAAGGTTTCTGGCAAAGTGATCGATTCGACCTATAGCGCGCTGACGAAAAGCTATGGCTCTGATAGTGAGCTGCAGGATAAGCTCAAACAAGCGGGCATGACTGCGAAACAGCTTAAAACAGCGGTTACTGATAATCTCACGATTTCAGCGCTCACAAGGGCGCTTATCCCTGACGCTTCAGCTACTGATGCGAAGCTGCAAGCCTACTACAGCTCTCATAAGGATCGCTACGCTGGCGCCGGTAGCTTCACAGATCTCAAAGATGAGATCAAGGCGGATTACCTCAACGATGCCCGTTCAGCTGCGATAAGCAAGCTGGTCGCTCAACTCGCCAAAACTGCTACGATCAAAAAGTAGCCCATCTGCTTACTTCGCGGCTGTGTGACGATTTGTCGCAGAGCGCAGACGCGGCTGCTTGCTCCTGCTAACATACTTATCTATAAGCACCGTAGTATGAGAGGCGGCCAGGGCATGGGCCCTGTTCATAGCGGGTCGTCAGAGTACTGCGCCACGGGAGGATATCATGGGAAGCACACTGAGCACACCTATAATAAGTGGAACGTCATCGGCCGACTGGGCCAACGCGCTGGGGGCGATCCTCTGCTCGCTCTTATTCGTGGTAATTCTCATGGCGTTTTTCGTCGTGCTGTTCTATCGCATCTTCCATCGCGCGGGCTATAACGGCTGGTTGGGGCTTCTGGCTTTGATCCCCGGTTTTGGCGCGCTGATCTGCCTGTGTATCCTGGCGTTCGACGTCTGGCCAGCAAAGAGGCAGCAGGATGAGTCGGCTGTGCGTTGCCAGCTGCCGGGTTACGGGGAGGGGACGTTCCTGCCTGACCCACCAGCGGCGCCTACGCCAGCGCCTGTCCCTGCTCCAACCGCTCCGACCACTCCAATGTATATGCCGGCGCCGCAGTCATCTGCCGCAGTCATACCGCCGCCGCCCGTTGTACCCCCAGAGCCGGCAGTATCGCCGACCCCTCCCGTGCCCCCGACTCCGCCGGTTTCACCGGAGCCGTCCGTGCCACCTGCTCCCGCCGTGCCGCCCGAGCCTTCGGAGCCGCCTGCCCACCCGACCGAGGGAGGTCAGACGCTCTAGCCTATGAAGGGCCCTATCGGAGAGATCCTCTTCATCATCGTTCTTGTTGTGATCAACGGCTACTTCGCGGCAGCCGAGATCGCGCTTATATCCGCCCGCAAGTCGCGGCTGCAGCAGTTGTCCGAGGATGGCAAACGCGGCGCGACGGTGGCGCTCAAGCTGGTCGAAGATCCCACACGACTCTTGGCTACCATTCAAACCGCTATCACGCTGGTCGGCATGCTGGCTTCGGCAACGGCAGCTGTGGCGCTTGCCACCCCGCTCCGGAACTGGTTTGTCAGTTTGGGCTGGGGTCCGCTCTCGCGTATCGCGAGCGGCCTGGCGCTTGTTCTGGTCACGCTGGTCATCGCCTATGTCAATCTGGTGCTGGGCGAGCTGGTGCCTAAACGCTTGGGCCTGCAGCGCGCTGACGGCGTCGCCAGCTCGGTGTCACGTCCGGTCCAGTTCCTGTCCACGGTGGCACGGCCAGTCGTTTGGCTACTGACGGCGAGCACTAACGTGGTCAGCCGCCTGTTCGGCATCAAACCGGATGACGCGACTGCTGGCGTCAGCGAGGAAGAGATCCAGATGATGGTCGCCGAGCAGGATACGCTCGAGGACGAAGAGAAGCGCATGATCAACGAGATCTTTGACTTTGGTGACACGGTGGTGCGCGAAGTCATGGTGCCGCGCGTTGACATGATGTTCGTCGAGGATACGCAGTCCGTGCGTGAGGCGGCGGAGTACTTGCATGCCACAGGATTCTCTCGCGCGCCGGTTTTTCATGAGGATTTCGACAAGATCATCGGTATCCTGGTGCTCAAGGATCTGGTCCTGCCGCTCTCTGATGCGCGTGGCGATGATCCGATTGCTGGCTATTTGCATGAGCCGGTCTTCGTCCCAGAGACCAAGGACCTTATTGCGTTGCTCAAAGAGATGCAGCAGCATCACTACCAGCTGGCTGTGGTCGTTGATGAGTACGGCGGCACTTCTGGCATGGTGACGATGGAGGACATCGCGGAGGAGATCGTGGGCGAGTTCGATGACGAGTTCGACCGCGATACCGTGCAGGTTCGTCAGGTCGACGCCGACGAGTGGGTTGTCCCCGGTGACCTTGACGTACCTGACGCGATCGACTTGGATTTCCCTCTGGAGGAAAGCGACGAGTACGACACGATCGCGGGCTGGCTGCTCGACGAGCTGGATCATATCCCGCATGTGGGTGAGAAGCTTGAGCATGAGGGCTACCGGTTCACGGTGATCGCCATGCGCCGTCGGCGCATTAGCCGCATCCAGGTCCAGAAGCTAGCACCGGATCCCGAGGATGATGACGACGTTGCCGAAGTGGATGGTGACGGCGATGAGGACTGATCGTTCCTGCGTCATCGTTCGTATCGAAGCGCTTCTTGCCGCATCAGCATTGCTGCTTGCGGCTGCTCCCGTGTCTTTAGCCGGGGCGGCGATAGCGCCGCCTTCGAACCTGAACGCCACGGTCAAGGAGTCTTCCGGTGGTCTGCTGGGCGTGCAGGCGTCCCGGACCCGGCAGCTCACGGCCCCCGTGTCGGTGGATGAGCGGTTTTCTTTGCAGAACTTCCTGCCGGTCACGCAGGGTACGGGCGCAGGCGACAAAGCGACCGAGCAGTCCCGGGTGGCCGGTTATACCTTCTTGCGGAGCCTGAACACGCCCAAGCTGTGGTCGGCGGTCGGCCAGTCTCCCAGTCGTGATTACGCGCAGATCCAGAAACAGCTGGCTGAACAGCAAAAGCAGAATACGGCCGCGCTGTTGGGGCAGGGCGATCTGTCGGCAGTGCTCTTCGGCGGCGGGGCGTCAGGCGCCTCTTCTCCGATCAGCGGGGTCAACTATCTGACGGCAGCGCAAGTCGCTGCTATCAAAGACTGGCAGACAGCAAAGGCCAGCTGGTATGGACCGGGTTTTTACGGCGAGCATACCTCTGATGGCACTATCTACAATGACACGATCCTGCTGGTTGCCAACAAGACGCTCCCGTTGGGGACCCGGGTCGCGATCAGCTACGGGGGCCGCACGGTTATCGCGCCGGTCAAGGATCGCGGGCCCTATGTGGCGGGGCGCGACTTCGACCTATCTGCCGGGCTGGCCTCGGCGCTGGGCTTTTCGGGCGTGCAAACCATCCGCTGGGCGATCGTCCCCTAGGGTCTGGATCGGAGCGATCGATCCGTGGGGGACTCTCGATCCTGGACCTCGAACCTTGCTGTGGTCACGCTTCACTCTTTTGAGGCAGGCGTCGTGCGGCTTTACTATGAACCCTGCCCGGGCGCGCCGATCACGACGAACGGGCTTGACCTTACGTCTCTCTTTACGGCTCTGCCCGGTCTGCGCCGCCACCGCTGTGACAACGGGCGTCACCGAAGCTTCTTCGACGAGGCTCGTGATACTGAGGTCGCGCATCTTCTGGAGCACGTGCTTATCGAGCTGTTGGCGCTGGACGGCCAATCGCGCGCGCGGATATGCGGCGCGACAAATCTTGACGACGCTCCCCTGCGGTATCGCATCAAGGTGAGCGGCTGGACGGACGCCGCCCAAGCTGAAGATTGTATAGAGAAAGCGCTGCTCCTGCTGGAGGACAAAGAACTGTGAGTATAATAAAGAGAAGCGATTAAAGGTCAACCAACCAAATTGGAGGTATAACTATGTCAAAAGAGAGCGCTGGAT
>Ga0123354_10008386_pt1 | contig 15701 bp, 10 predicted proteins | sample TergutLab28metaG_2_FD_97872 | JGI IMG/M metagenome (GOLD analysis project Ga0123354, IMG submission 97872) | Labiotermes labralis P4 segment gut microbial communities from Petit-Saut dam, French Guiana - Lab288 P4 | ecosystem: Host-associated > Arthropoda: Insects > Digestive system > Gut ...
ATAAGCTCGTGAGCCTGCCTTTGGGTATCACCAAGACCTCGCCATTGGGCCCCGTGCTGGTTAACCAGCCAGCGACCGAGCCTCATTTGTAAATCTCGCCTAGAAACACTCAGGGCCGGCTCGGATCCGAGAAACCTCAGAGCAGTGCCGCCCCTCGCGAGCCCATCTGCGATTTCATTACCCCGTATTCCGGCATGTCCGGGGACCCCAAAATAGGCCCACCAAATGCTGAATAGAGATATCATTCAACGCCTTTTGGCACTGGTGAACCAAAGGGGACGTTGTTCTGACGGCTTTAAGGGCTTTCAAGGCCGCCTGGCTGTCGGAGCAGATACTCACGTATTTCTCCGGTCTATTCTGAGATTATATCTCATAGACACAGGCTAAGGATAGCATATAGAATATATCCTCCTGGAAGACTGTTGCGTATCTACCTAGGGAGAAACTGAGCCTTCGTCCTACCGATTGCCCGTAGACTCCAGCCCCGGTCCCCTCCCTCATCTTGGATCCATCTGTAAACCAAACGAGCCCTTTGACCGCAGGAGGAGCACCAATTGCTTTAGTCCAATCTTCCCTCGTCAACATAGTAACCTCGTAATGGGGTTCAAAGTTGTATGCTGGGTGGCGGGTGATTAATCAAAGTATTCCGCGAATTCACATAGCTTCACAGTAGCAGCTGTTCTTCCAGCCACCGACTCTTTCTCGTCATTGTTCATCGCACATGTACTGCTGTTATCGGATGTTTTTCGTTTGTTGTGATACAAATTACAACGGTTACTTGGTTGGTAATGGTTTGTTGTGTGTTTACTCAATTAAAGGATTCGAGAAGCACAACTGTTAGCACGAGCAAATACGCGTTTTTTCTTATGCTTAAGGACAGGTTCTTAACGTTCAGAAAGTTGGGAAACATTGAATCGCGATCTGTGTCTTGTGTGCAGTGCGCTGAGGGTTGATTTACCTTCCCGTGTAGTAGGACTTCATTATTGCTATGAGTGTACCGTTTATCGGCGATATGAGTAGTGCATACGCAAAAGAAACTTCTTCGGAATCACGTACCTGGCGATGACTCGTTCAATTTGTAAGCTTCGTTACAGGCAACGGAGTACATTGGAAAAATCAACATTGGACTGTACGTTAACTAATCCATTATCAACACAAACCATATGTAAATTTTGTTGCATATTGAGAAGTACATGAACAAAGAATATCGTGTGGCTCGATAATTGATGTACTAGACCTACACAAGGGAAGAGTAAACACAGTTTTGGTTCAGAAAGTACGCTGAAATGTCTAAATATTTACACCTGGATCTTGTCCTGTCAGTGTAGCCACTATTTTGGAGTTACTAAACCTGTGATACTGGGACAAGAGACGATAGACGACACAATAGCAGCTCAGCTCCACCGGTTTCCTCAGCTGTATCCATACTCTGCTTGTTTAATAAATCTTGATCAGTTCCTAGTTCTGCCATATCTTCCAAACATTTTATGAAAATATAATGGAAAGAAACAACTTAGTAGACAGAGATGTAGGTTAAGGTACTGCTTGAGAACGAGGCCTGAATTTAACTGACGTAGATAGTAATAGTAGAAGTAGTAGTGGTGGTGGTGGTGGTGGTGGTGGTGGTGGTGGTAGTAGTAGTAGTAGTAGTAGTAGTAGTAGTAGTAGTAGTGGTGGTAGTATGGTAGTAATAGTAGTAGTATTTTCGGACGGCACCGGAGGCTTGAGAACCCTAGACCAACTGAGCTTGTTCAGTTTCTATATGATTTTACCCATACAGATAGTAATTTAGAATGTTGCCCGGTATGTGGCGGACAGAGGCAACAAAACCTACGGTACTGAAAAATTTGTCGTGATTTGAGGTGGTACTTAACGCAGAGAGTTTAAGAGTTGCGTACTGTTGTGTTAGGGTGCTGAATGTCGGTACTGTTGAGTGTCTTACTGAACCAGCGGCTTGTAGCAGGGTTCGCCAACGTGCTGCCCGCGGTCACTTGAATAGTTTTAGTAATACAGTTTAACAGCCGTAACGCAATAAGTGTACAGAACATAATGTGGCAACTTGATTAGCAGAGAAGATGTTTAGAAACTTTAACTCATCACTCTTAAGGCAGCACACAGTAAGCCAGCATTTCTTTGTGTTTCATCGAGGTAATAAGGTACCTTGGCATTCAACCGTAATTTAAGCTAACTTATTGTTTGTAAATTACTGACTCCCCGTTTATTCAGTCCCCCCCCCCCCCCCCCCCCCCTTTCTATATATTGTATACGAACGTGCGGCCTTCAGGCGATCCTTAACGAATTATGTGGCCCTCCTGTGGGTTGAAGTTGGCCAGCCCTGATATACACGTACAGGATAGTGTATGTGTCCAGTGTTACTAGCAAAATGTTACCCTGGTGATGGTCGCGACAGCGATTGAAACGTGTTGGCGATAAATAGTATGTGGTAACAACACATTTTAAATACGTGCATTTGTTGGTCTTATTACGTGAATTGAAATATTTCTTGAACACAGGGATATGGAACATACTGTGTTAGCGGAGCGGTCGTGCTGAACTTGAACTCTTGACTGTGTAACTCAGGTGACACGACTGACTGTTTGTATGTTGTGGCTGTTTCTTGTGCTGTGAGGTACAAACGAATACGTCACGTGGGAAAAACTGCGCTGAGTTTTATTTTGGGTTGGGTTTGAAATCGTACTGTTTGTAGGCCTGTATAATCAGTTGCCTGAAACGTGTTCTGGAGGCCTAACACTTAGAACCAATTTGTGTGCCATTGTGTGTCCAAGAAAGGAGTTTTGAGAATCGTTTTCCGAACTGCATGTTCTGCTGCGTTACTGATAAGTTGTTTTAACTGACGTTGTCGAAGATTTTAACCAACTTAGGAAACTAAACAGACACACGAAACGGGCAATATAAACTGCATATGTTATTGGCTATTCATCAACAATCCAGCAGGGTTTGTTAATTTTAATCATGTAGGCAAGGAGAAATTGACGCGTCGTATGACGGGTTTAGTAAAATATTTAGTGGTGAGGTCGGGCTTTTCAAATTAACTTGCCTTAAATGTGTTGATAATGATATTCTTGCAGCCTAAATTTTAGCCTTAACACGGATGTGACTTCACCCACAAACGAGGCAGTACTGCCATTTGTCGAACACCCCAAGTAAATCAAGCGTTCATACAGTCTGTCGGATACGAAGAAAATGTCTCGGGTATGACTTCATTCTGTTGGTTTTTTCTTGGTTAAGCTTCGCTAAAACAGTGTAGCTTCTTTCAAACAGTTCTCTGGAAATGGTACGATGGGTAAGTCGAAGAGAATTGCCTCCCAGCATACCTCACCATCCTCAGAAAGACTTTCACTCGAAAGATAATTTGCAGGTTAAGACTGTTGAAGCCCGAAATATTTCATGAAATGTATGCATTAATGATTGAAGAGCCTTGTAAACTGAGATCAATATCAAACACAAGTTTTCCAAGGAATTCGGCTTTCATTACGTCTGCTGCCGGAGCTGCTGTTTCTTTCCTCCAAATGAGGCCACTCGTCCGATTACCCGACGCCTATTATTATGTGAAACTTCAGCTGATTCGCCAACTCCTTTCTCTCAGCGTGTTTTATGCTCTTAGTTTATTCAGTATGTAACTGCTTCTCTTTTGCTGCTATTATGTACTTGCCTCTTTCGTGTGTTTCATTTCCTATCAGTAATTGCGTCCTGCAACCAGGAATATATCAAACCTGGCTGCGCTTGCATCGTGAAACATTCCGTCAGATTCTGGCATGATCCTCTTTTTTAATAACAGTGGACGCTTTGTAACCTGTGCAGTGAAACAGTATCATTAAATAACTAAGGGTATTAGTAGCTAAAAATTTTCTGACATCATATTGCATGTTTGAAGAAATTAAGGGCAGATTGAGCTTCAGGAATAACAGGAATCTTTTGTCTCCCTGTTTGCAATCCAGAAATATAAATACCGCAATATACAGGAATTGAATTTTGCCCGTTTTGTATGGGTGTGAAATTTGGTCTTTTATATTTAGAGAAATCATAGACTGAGGGTGTTAGAGAATACGATGCTGAGGAAGATATTCGGGTCTAAGAGGTGTGAGTAAATAGGGAACTGGACCGCAGTGTTTTTTCTTTCTGTTCCTTTTTCACTGCCGTTATTCACATCTGTATTTCTACTACCCCCTTACCATTTGCTCCATACTGTACATATCTATTGGAATTGGTTACAGGAACAATTTTACAATTCATCCTTGTACATCTTGTGTATACTGTCTGTATAATAAATCTTTTAAAAAAAATAGGGAACTGGAGCAAATTACACAGTGAGGAGATTCGTAATCTCTGCATGCGGGCGAGCAGGTCTAGAAGAATGAAGCGGGTGGGGCATATGACACCATGGGAGAGAGGAGAGGTGCATATAGGGTTTTTGTGAGGAAACCATTTGGAAGACCTGTGCATAGGTCTGAGTGTAATATTAGAATGGATCGAAAACAGAATGGGAAAGCATGGACAGGATTAATCGACCTCAGGATAGGGACAAGGGGCGGATTGTTGTGGACATGAGTCATGTACCTACGGGTTCCGTAATGTGCGGTCAATTTCTTGACTAGCTTGAGGAGCTGTTAGCTTCTGAAGAAGAGCTGTGGCCCATGCACTTAGCTGGTTGGTTAGTGATATCGATGTCTTTTTTACAGTTGCTGTTGTGACTCATAAATGCAGCATCTAGAAGTAAGTGAGGGATTTGAGTATGGTAATCGAAATATTCATGCAAGAATTTAACTCTTATTTTTTTACGTATTGGCTGACTAACTTTTCGACACCAAAATACCCACAAGGTCAGTCATTATACGAAGATAGCTAATAAGTACTTCGAAAATGTGACGATGTTGAAATTGGCTTTTGATGTTTGTGTGACCGTGCATCACTGATATAATAATATAAACAGCCATATAGATGCAACAATAATAATTTTATTAATAATTTCAATCATCTCAACATGTTTCGGGCGGTACTTTCGCCCATCCTCAGGAGCACTAGACTGTGTTTACAGCTTGTGGTATAAAGCATCGTCGGTGCTCTATACCACAAGCTGTAAACACAGTCTAGTGCTCCAGAGGATGGGCGAAAGTACCGCCCGAAACATGTTGAGATGATTGAAATTATTAATAAAATGGTTATTGTTGCATCTAGTTGGCTGTTTATAATATTAGTTCAAATTGGCCTGTGTGTGAATGACAGTAGCAGAGCCGAATTGAGTTCAGGAAGAATTTCAGAGCATTTTCAGTTCGAGGAAGGATTCTTACCATTCACTGGAGAAGCCTTTTGTCTTTCTGTCTGCCTCCCTGAAGCCTTAGATGTTCAGGAAAATGCATCGAACAGTTCCGCCTGTTGTTTTGTATGGGTGTGGAGCTAGATATCATTATATAGCCTACGCGGAAGGAGAGCGGGAGTAACAGGGACTGAGGGTATTTGGAAACAGAATGCTATCAGGAACAGAAGCGTGTTTCATTTTTACAGTAGTAATGTCCTGTAGGTCCGATCCCGGTGGCCGTGCGGTCGAAGGCATAGGGCTGATGCCACTTTTCTGCTGGGATTGCGGTTTCAAATCTCGCAGAGGACATTGATGTTCGTTTCTTGTGTGTTTGGCACGTAGCGACCTCTGCAGCGAACTTATCACTCGTTCAGAGGAGTCCTAACAGGTGCGTGTGTAGGTGTCTGTGTGTGATCTAGGTACCTGTACAATTAGGCAGCCTCGGCCAGATTTTGGCTGTAGTGCCACAAAAAAAAAGTGTACGAAATTAAAGAATCATATTCGGGACATTTTGTGTAGTGTAAGACTTTATTCAGGACATTTCATATTGGTATATATGGTTGGCTATCCTCAAGTGTTAGCGTTTCACTTTTGTAGTTTCGTAAGTGCTCTTCCCATCCTTGCGTCTCCAGCGAACCGTGGAAATTATTAAACACTGCACTTTTATAGAGCGTTTCTTCAGATATTCATCGAGTTTAGGAATTACGTCCTTGTAAAAACCCGACGGCTGTTCATTGTGCATACAAAAGCCTGACACTGGTCCCCCTTTTCGTCCGGTTATATGTAGTTTTTATTTCATATTCATTTTCTCAGTGATCTTTTTTGTACTGTGCACAAAAGCCTAGGTTTTCTTTGATGGTTTCGTACTATTGTAATCACCTTTAGTGCTCGGTTTTACACTGACTCCACGTATCGGTATTCATGTTTCGGCGCTGCTTGCAGAATGTAATCAGGCCCGGTTTAAGGTTGTCGCAGTCTCTGTGGCTGCATGGGACCAACGCATTAGGTGGGGGGGGGGAGGGGTCTTCAGAAAGGCTGGTTGTATTGCAGATTTTGTGTTGTACATACTTTGTACATTAAGGGCTACGCGTAGGTAGATCCCCTAAATTTATTTTTGCATTGGTAAAGAAATGCCTTAAAAGGGCTGTGAACATGGTGATCTGCAACCGTTTCATTATCCTGGAATGCAGTGGCATACCCAGGAATTTTGTTCGGGGGGGGGGGTTCAACAAATTCAGTTGAGGACAGAGGACAGGGTGAAAGGGGATCTTGGGGCGGTAGCCCCCTAGTCAGGGGTTCCGAAGGCAGCTGTAATTTGCTACAAGAAATTTCATTTCATATAGTAAAATGTTTTTATTTTTTGGCACTTTAAGATTATTTACTATGACAACCAATTTATTTGTCATTGCTAATGTAAAACAGTCGCAAACCTAGGTAGTTTTCGAATTTCACTGCCTTTTTTTCCGAACATTTTGGTGTGTTGGCGTCCTAAATTCAGCAATTTTTAACAGTTTTGAAATCGGGTTGAGTTTGGCACGATTTTGGAGGACCTTCGGAATTTCAGGGGTGGGGGGTTGAACCCCCCCATACCACCCCCCTCGGTACGCCACTGCTGGAATGTGTAGTTTGCGTGACGAGCTTTTCGTCCATTTCCGCTGTTGTACACTTGCTTTTTCTTACATTACTGTGGACACACACAAAATCTTGATGATATGCAAGGGGACAGCCGTAAAGGGGGGAGGGGGAGAATTGAGACGTATAGGGTAAATAGTCACAATTGTATTAAGTAGAAGTCCCTCTCAACGTTTCTCTGCTAATAATTCTTTATATTTCATGGGTATGAAATTCAGAGGGAGACGTCCATTTAGCATGTGGTTTATCGAGTTCAAGTTCAGAATTTCCGCTCCGAAATTTTCCGAAGATCATCTGCTGAACTCATTTTCTTTTTACTCGGACAGTGGTAATATAATATTACAATCATATCTTTCCTTATACAGTAATATAAATATTGTTTTTCATGTTCAGCGCCATTAAAATATGCAGACGTTCTAAGAAATAACAGATATTTAAAAACACAGACGTTTGTACAAATGTAGAAAAAACTCGCCCCGACGGGAATTTTTTCTTTGGCTGAAAAGAGGATATATTCGGGGAAAAGAGGTCGTATCGTAGCCCCGTCGTAGTGTTAATTTTTTTTGTCAAATTCCCACACAGATATATGTATTTTATCTTCTACTTACTACCGCTGATTGATCCCGAGATTCGCTACGTGATCTATCGGTGCATGTTATCTGTTGGCCATAGTTTCTCCGACATGTAATCACTGCGCTATTCTGGTGGGGAAAGCCTAAAACGATTGTTTTTGAGTTCTAATTTCGTACTTACACTCGCCAATCTGAAAAAAAAGTACAGTTTTGCGTTAATCATTAAATAAATTAAACCGCTGTACAAATACGTGTGTTATTTCTCTTTATGGTAGACAACCATCAGGCTACAGTATAACATACAGCTTCACGTCGCACCTTATTTTTTTGGCATAATGCTCGGGTGTTTTGTGTTGTCAGGTAGTGGTCTCTGCGACGGGCCGATCCCGTGTCCAGAGGAGGCCTACCACGTGTGGCTTGTCTCACTGTGTGTTGTCTCGCAACTTCTGCAGCGAGGCGGCCGACCCCCGAGTAGGGCTGTTGCGCCGCTGGAAGGGGGGAGGGGGTGGGTACCATTTCAGGGCTTGTGTACTTGAGGTTGGCGCAGTTGTCTGTAAAAATATAATATTCCTGTAGTTTACAGCAGGCACACGAGTCTATTCGTGAGTATTTTGTAAGGAAAGATTCGTAACTAATTTAATTAACCTGCTGTAGTTAAACAGAACTAAGAAACCATCAGACAAGGAAGTAATATTTCACTTTAATAATGCGTGGTCTTGCCTAAGCTGCTCCTGATGTACGACTGCCGAAGCCCGTCTAAGCACGTACTTCCGGCCTAATGCATTAAAGTTGGCACGCAGTTTGCTGTTCAGAATGGCATACATTTAGTAGTTCACCTTATATAACTGCGCAGTGGAACCGTGCAAGGTTAACTGTGTGATGCGTAATTTGGAATGTCATAAAAATTATTTTACTTGGTTTTGTATGTTTACCTATAGAATACAGCGTTACCTGTAATTTATATCAGTAGTACGCTTTTATGTCATTTAATAATGACATCTTTCTGCCTCGGTATAGCTCTTCTTGTTTCTGGTCTCGGCGCTGAATGGAGGTAAACGGTCATTACACCTTTCGACTCCGCTGGCACAGGAAGAAACCCCGTTACCCATTGAACAGGAGGCCGTCTTTGCCTCAGAGCCGGTCTGGACGTTTTGGAGGAGAGAAAAATCGCTTTCCGCTGCCGGCTTTCGAACCCCGGCCCATACTGCACGTAGCTCAGTCACTATACCCTACCGGCTCCCAAGTAAGGAGAGAGCATTTGAGAATTATTCGTTCTGGAAAGGGAGCTAAAGAAATTCAACATGCCGTAGGGTTTGCCTCAGACGCGACTTACGCCGGAATTGTAATTCTTCTGCCCGCTTCCAATTGGCTTCTGATAGCTGCCGGGTCTTGGGCCTGCGGTGAATGTAAGCAGCTGTTTATGAGTCATCCCTACGACTTGGTCGCATAATGAAGTGCGCGCTCACGCGACAGAATGCTTTATCTCTGGAGTCCTACCAACAATACGAAACGCTTGGAGACTGAAACATTGCTTGCTACCATTTTACCTGTAACCGCTCCACCCTGTGTGCGAAGAGTCGTGTTCCACGTTTCCTTGCGTGAGCTCAAAAGTTTCTGTGGAAGCAGGCGTGTAGGAATGTCGAACCATCTCGTAGCATAGTATGCCACACCGTACTTAGCTTGCGCATAAGCTTCGCCGGTAGATTACCGCGTACTTAGGCCCTCAAGTACGTGTCTGTTTATCTGAAAACATTTCAGTGGTGCCAAGACACCAGGTACTTAGAATATGCACGTACAACTGGGGCCAGTAGTTCTTTAATATGTGTTTAGAATTGAATGCAAATCGTGTTTGAACATTTCAGTTTTTAGGGTGTTCCGAATACACAGTGTTTCGTGAATTGGATGTAGAGGCCATTTTAAATGTGATGGCACACGCGCAGAAACCAATTTGGTCTTTAGGCGAAACGGACTAGTCCATTTAAATCGGCGGGGGCGTCAGTTCATTCGACTACTGGCAGCCGATGTGTGCGCATCAGAGGTAGAAATGCTGGTTTCACCATGTTCCGAGGTAGTGTGAAGGGTACTGGCTACCCACTCCATTCGCTAGTTTCCCCTCTACTTCCCCTCCCGTGCGTCACCGTGTGCCATCACATTTCAGCTGGAGTATGCTACCTACCGTCTGCAGCTGATTGCTTGTCGTTCAGAGTAGTCGCGAGTATTTCGTGCTGATTGTGTTAGGTATTAGCGGCGGCTGTGCTGCGGGTTGTCATTAATTACTTGACTGCGTTTTTTCAGGCATAGTCAGAAGCCTTGAATTGCAGAATGATCATGAAGTGTGAATGTTAATGTCAAAGAAGGTGGTCGTGGCCTGTTTGAAGGAAGTTTCCGTGTTTTGCTGGGGAAAACCATGAAAATCGTCCTGTAGGATAACCATTTTTGGCACCATAATTTAACCGTGGACCACCGAAATGCGACACAAGATAGCTAAGAGTTCCGCGCGACAGTTGATTCTTCAAGAGGTTTTAAGTTCGGTTATAGACAGCTTATTTTTTTCAGGAATAATTTTGAAACGTCTAAAGATAATTTCATCATCATTTTTATCATGTCTGACCTGTTTTGCGACTCTGCGAAGATGAAACGTGCCAGAACATGATGTTAATTCCTGCAAGTCCGTCCTTACCCATTTCATTAATCGGTCCATTCCTGACGTTTATTGCATTAGTGGCGTACTCGATATTGTTGCTAGCTATTAATCAGGATGTACCGATCTGTTAGGCCTGTTATGAGATGTTATCAGCGTTTTGTTGTGACCGGCCACTGCCCATGTGATGCGAATATTGTATAGTGGACACGTAGGTGAAGCCAATAGATAATGGAAGACTTAAAGGAGTGTGCTCATATTTTCCTTATTATTCTCATTTGTCTTGTGTTTGAGGAGTTCCCAGTAGGGGATCCTGCTGCAGGTTCGTATGCCGTATGTTAGGATGAAAGTTTTTATTTTTTGCCAGTGTATAGTGCGAGCAGTGTTTCTCAACCTTTGTGAGACCGCGGCCAGGTAAATTCTTTTTTCATAAGACGAGGGCCCGGTCCCAACAGATTTACACGTCAGTACCTTTCAACATTTTTTTAAAGTTCATAATTAAACTAACACAAGTATTAATAATTATTGCGTAATCATTAAGAGTATTAGTACAATTATGCATACGTTGTGGCATGGTGACAAGTATAAAATTACATTTAAATTAGTTATCAATTCCAGGAGAATCTCTCGCGGCCCGTTATAATTGATGCCGGGGGCCCGGTACCGGGCCGCGGCCCGGCGGTTGAGAAACACCGAATGCGAGTGCATGGACGAAAATATTGGCTTTGTCAGTAAGACTCAGCATGTAACATTTCGCCAATCTTACAGGCGAAGGTTCCTGCTAGATGGGTAGAGAAGTGAATAATTGAATGTGCAGTGTGTCGCAGAGGGACTGCTAACACCAGCCCTTCGTTGTTACAGTACTCTGTACATTGCTTGAATCGCGAAGTTGTTCCAGTACGATAGCTGCCATCATCTTCCACGTGTTAAAACAAGATTCCTGAATACGAGCGTAGTCGGTGTATGTCTGCACTTTGGGCTGGACGATCCGGGGTTCGATTCCCTGCAGGGGTAAAGGATTTTTTCTTTTCCAAAACGTCCTAGGTGGCTGTTGGGCCCCACCCAGCCTCCTGTTCAGTGGGTACCATGGGTAACTGTCCGGGATGAAGCGGCCGAAGCGTGAAGCTGACCGTATCGATCTAGTGCCGGGGATAAGGTTGTGTTGCGTTGTACTTCTTGTTTCTCCCTGCGCCTATATGGTGTGCACAAGGAGAACCTTAGTTACTTTACTTTACTTTGCCTTAACTTACCTCACCTTACCTTACCTTATCTCACCTCACCTTACCTTATCTCACCTTACCTTATCTCACCTTACCTTATCTCACCTCACCACACCTCACCTTATCTTACTTTACCTTATCTCACCTCACCTTACCTTAGCTTATCTCACCTCTCTTACCTTACCTTATCTCACCTCACCTTACCTTACCTCACCTTACCTTATCTCACCTCACCTTACCTTACCTTCTCACCTCACCTTACCTCATCTCACCTTACCTTCTCTTACCTCACCTTACCTTATATCACCTCACCTTATCTCACCTCACCTTATCTCACCTTACCTTATCTCACCTTACCTTACCTCACCTTACCTTACCTTACCTCACCTTATCTCACCTTACCTTACCTCACCTTACCCTACCTTATCTCATCTTACCTTACCTCACCTTACCTTAACTGACCTTACCTTACCTTATCTCACCTCACCTCACCTTACCTTACCTTATTTCACCTCACCTTACCTTATCTCACCTCACCTTACCTCACCTCACCTTATCTCACCTCATCTTACCTTACCTCACCTTATCTCACCTCACTTTACCTTACCTCAACTCACCTTACCTTATCTCACCTTACCTTATCTTACCTCACCTTACCTTACCTCACCTTACCTTTCCTTGCCTTATCTCACCTCACCGTACCTTACCTTACCTCACCTTATCTCACCTCACCTTACCTCACCTTATCTCACCTTACCCTACCTTATCTCATCTTACCTTACCTCACCTTACCTTAACTCACCTTACCTTATCTCACCTCACCTTATCTCACCTTACCTTATCTTACCTCACCTTACCTTACCTTATCTTATCTCACCTCACCTTACCTTATCTCACCTCACCTTACCTCACCTCACCGCACCTTACCTTATCTCACCTCACTTTACCTTATCTCACCTCACTTTACCTTACCTCAACTCACCTTACCTTATCTCACCTTACCTCACCTCACCTTATCTCATCTCACTTTACTTTACCTCAACTCACCTTACCTTACCTTACCTCACCTCACCTTATCTCACCTCACTTTACCTTACCTCAACTCACCTTACCTTATCTCACCTTACCTCACCTCACCTCACCTTTCCTTTCCTTTCCTTACCTTATCTCACCTCACCGCACCTTACCTCACCTTACCTTATCTCACCTTACCTTACCTTACATTACCTTGCCGTACCTTACCTTCCTGTGACATTATTTCATACGAGTCATGAACCCCACTTACACAACATTACGACCTTACTGGATCGCCCCCCTCCTACCCTCTCTTTCAGATCTTTTGAAAGGATTCTTACTTTAACATTTGAAGCATCTCCTTTTTAGCGGGGTTTTGGAAAAAAGAAGAATCTGGAGCAAAACCTAGCCTGCGGTTTAAAACATGACGCTGTGTTATCAGGGCACATCGGTCAACTTTCTGCGACAAAAAGGGGCTCTAATAACTTGTAATGGCAGTTTGTTTCCGTATGGTAAACGAGCTTCGAAGATACTTCTCCGTTATACTTCCTTGTTTGTGTGTTTGATATTTCGAGGAAGTTTTCCTGAAAGGAAACGGGGAATGTTTTGCGAAAGGAATCTGAACGAGTTTGCTTTGTGATTCATGGGCTGTGAGAGAGAGAGTGAGGTAAAAGTACAGTGCATGACGGTGAAACTTTACCGCTTGCTGCAGTTTCGTACAAATCGGCGAAAACAGAAGTATTTGGATTTATAAAATGGCTGACCAGTGAAATGTTTCACCCCAAGACCATGGGATGATTGTGATAGATTTCTTGACAGGTTCTTCTCGCACCATGAGCAGCGTCACTGATGGGTCAGAAATCAACTTTCGGAGTCGTGCCCTGTCCCTGTTATCAGGATCCATGTGGTGACAGCATCTCCCCCCGTCGGCCTTGATGGTAGGGACAGACAGCTCCGCAGAACGTTGGTTTTTGGTCCGTAATTGATGCTTCTGTTGGTAGTACGAGAACAGTTCGGTTTGTTTGTTGCGTATGCTTCAGATCTTACGTATTCGTACGCTGTATTCGATTCCTGTACCACTGTTTGATTTTATATGGACAAAGCACCGCATTTTGCTTGTTGGAATAATAGTGTTAACAGGTGTATACTTTGTAAGATTCATCCCGTTGCGTTGTGTATGCAGTGTGCTTAACCGGACCCGTACCATGTAGCCCTGATTGGGTTTAGAGTTTTTGACATCTGTTTATTGGATTTTTTTTTTGGTAATAGGTTTCTTGTACGCCAAACTCTTGGTGATTTTTACCGCGAAGTTTATTTTATTCTAAAATAGGAATGGATAGATCGCGAGACGGGTGATGCAGGAAGTTTGTCGCCTGCAGGCAGAACAGTGAGAGGGCGGCGGAAATCATGGACGGAGATGCATCGAGTCATTATTTTATAGAAGTGATAATTTCGCCGCAAGTGGTGATGAAAATTATCTGCCTTGCGAACAGAATTAATAAACATAGAAGAGCAATTACCATCCGAAACTGCACTTAGTCACGAGTAAGAGTCGCTGCCGATGTATATTAGTTGCCCGGCGCCGAACAGTATTGCCTCGTTTTGTGTGTGGCATCTACAGGATTCGAATCTCATTCGGAAACTTTATTTAATCTTGTTCATCTTTTCGTGTGCCTTATTTTTTTAGGGTAGGTTCCAGTCGGTACTTTAAATAGGCATGTACCGCATTCGCCTACATTTATTGTGTATTTGATTCGAAAGGTCTGTCGCAGAAACTGGTCGGCATTATACGAAGAACTTCCGAGGGAACAATCCTGCTTGATAAGTTAATCGTCGCGTAGAAGAGAGAGAGATCTATAAATTTTCCAGAAACCTTACAGCCACCTCAAGATTCTAAGCGCCAGAAGGATGACATGAACGAGGTTCTATACCTAGGATTGACACATAGGTCTACTAGGCGACACCATACAAAATTTAGTCGCAGAGGAAACCTGGCGCCCGGGATTTTCGCTCTTCAGTCACAGAAAGACGAAGTTTCAATTATGGGGATAGTTTATCATTTTCACAATTTCCCCGGTGATGTTAGGACAGTGAAGTTAGGACGAAAGAGATGGCGGTTCATTTCACACATTTCGGGGGAAGTGAGATATGCGTACAGAATTTTAGTCGGAAACCGGATGAGAGGAGAAGGCGGAAGGTTGGATCATTTCAGAGTGAACACCAAATAGAAAGGGTGCTACGTTGTGTTCCGGTTTTTTCTGGGTCAGGATAGGATCCAGGTTCATGTTGTCGTGAACGCATTAATGAGTTTTGGGTTCTAAAAACGCCGGAATTTCGTGACCAGTTGACAGATAATGGTCTTTTCGAAAAGGCTGTAGTGTTTAGAGTTTATTGGTTGTGCTGGTAATGGGATGTATGACACGTACGGTTACTGTGACGGCGTGAACTAATGACCTGATCACTGCGTGTGACAAACAAGTTTTTTTCTTCATGCATTCCAAGGATGATTTTAGACGTACGTGAAACTCGTAAGTTCAGAGCATGGTTCGGCCCTCAACTGCCCATTTTGTTCTTCTTGAATCGACTTGGGATTTAAGATTCCATTGTCCCACTCTCTCTGCCATCACAAACATATAGTTATATCTACTTATCAAACTTCGAAAGGTTTGGTGGCGCCTTTTAATGTTAAACGATTACTGTTGTTTTTATTCTTAAGTGGTTTCCCCTTTAAAGTAATTTTTTGCTACGATTCTCAGGTATGTAAATGCAGAAATGGAAATAAAGAGCTTTAAAAAGCACAGTGGTAACTGGTTTTATATATATATATATATATATACACACACACACACACATACAAGGGTAAAGCAGTTCCATTACAGGCCTGGAGTGGCCCGGAGGGTTCCAGGAAGTTAAGGTTCCCAGATTTCATGACAACGGCACAGGATGATGGTAAGGTTGTCAGCCTAACGTACCGGCTGCCTTTACCCCCAGGAAATGCTCCTGGTACTCATTTCTATTAGAGGCTGAGTCGACCCCAGGGCCATAGTGCGATCGGAAGGATTTTATGTCAATGAAAAATTCCAATAATTCCAATGACACCAGCTGGGATCGAACAAGCGACCTTCCGATTTGTAGCACAGTACACACACACACACGTGTGTGTGTGTGTGTGTGTATATATATATATATATATACATATACAGGGTGTCCCAGGAGGAAAGGACCTAACTTCGGGAGAGTGTTCCTTAGGTCAAACTATACCGATATAACCCAAAACACCTATATCCAAAGTTCAATGGTTACGG